>Ga0114938_1000048_pt1 | contig 96972 bp, 72 predicted proteins | sample AshMeaBigSpring_FD_88675 | JGI IMG/M metagenome (GOLD analysis project Ga0114938, IMG submission 88675) | Groundwater microbial communities from Big Spring, Nevada to study Microbial Dark Matter (Phase II) - Ash Meadows Big Spring | ecosystem: Environmental > Aquatic > Deep subsurface >...
CACCCCATTTAGGTAAACAATGCTTTTCCCTTCTCTTTCATCAAGGCGATGTAGAAACTAGTCTTGTCTTTCAACCCCATCGGGGTTACCGATGCATAACCCCCAGATTTATCTAGAAATGTTGAAATGCTACAAATCAGCACCCCATTTAGGTAAACAATGCTTTTCCCTTCTCTTTCATCAAGGCGATTTAGAAACTAGTCTTGTCTTTCAACCCCATCGGGGTTACCGATGCATAACCCCCAGATTTATCTAGAAATGTTGAAATGCTACAAATCAGCACCCCATCTAGGTAAACAATGCTTTTCCCTTCTCTTTCATCAAGGCGATGTAGAAACTAGTCTTGTCTTTCAACCCCATCGGGGTTAACTATACATAACCCCCAGATTCATCTGGGGGTAAAGGAGTAGATGCATACCCACAACTCCGTAGGAGTTGACCAAACCTCAATTTCACCCACCCCCATAAAGAGTTAAAGTTATTTAAAAAATAAACAACAACTACCTAATATACTGCACATTATAAAATTACACATCTTACCCCACACCTTACCCCAACCCCACCCCAGCACATAACCCCACCCCTATCTTTTCATTCGTAATCAAAACACGAACGCATCATGAACTCAATTCTAATTACCAACAATTCTAACCCCATACGGGCACCAACACTCCATTGTGTTTCCTATGTGATAGTACTGTGGTACTACTGTGATTCCTCTGTGATTTGTCTGTGATTCTATGTGAATCCTCTGTGATCCTCTGTGAATTGTAAGTGATTGCAAGCAATTTCTCAGTAATTCGAAGTACTTCCACGCCGATTTTAAATGAACACATCTATGCTCCGTTCATTTAACGTGCCTGTTCATGCAGAGCACAAATCAAAAGCCCCTTTAGGGGGTTGGGGCAAAAAAAATTACTAACTTGATTTGATAATCTACAATTTCTAAAAAAATCAATTGTAAATTGTAAATGGTCAAATCGTAAATACGTATAAAATGGCTACTTTTAAATCCCTAACTTTTGGGAAAATTTCAGGAAAATACGGCGATGCGCTCGCCACACAATCAAAAGCGACAGGTAAAAACTATTTACGTGCTGCAAGTGAACCATCCAACCCCCGCACCGACAAACAAGTGGCGCATAGGGCTAAATTCGCGTTCATCAACTCTTCTTTACGACCTTTTTATTCCGTGTACAAACAGAATTTCGGTGGCAACACTGGCATCCGTTACGGTATAAATATCGGTTTTAAAAATGCAATTGTTGGTGAATACCCCGACTTTAGTCTCGATCTGTCGAAGCTCGTTTTTATCGAAGGGCCTATTTATCAGGTACACTCGGTTAGTGCCGTTAAAGGGCTAGGTGGTTCAATTAAAGTCGATTGGGATAAAACAATTTTGAAAGATCACGATCCCAATGCCTTGGCTTACTTTGTGTTTTTTAATGAACAGTCTAATCAAGTTTTTACATTCGAAAGTGATGTCAAACATGCGGTGGGTACTGTTGAAATCGAAATGCCAACTATTTGGGCTGGCGCTACCATTCACTCGTGGATATACTTTGTTTCCGATGATGGCTTGCGCTCTTCAACTAGTCAGTACATCAACAGCCTCGAGCTGTAAAACAAAAAAACTTCGTTATCCCTAGTGGGTAACGAAGTTTTTACTTTGTAGCGGGAACGAGAGTTGAACTCGTGACCTCCGGGTTATGAATCCGACGCTCTAACCAACTGAGCTATCCCGCCATTTTTCTCAAAAGCGGTGCAAAGATAGGTGTTTTACCCCAAATTACAAAATGGTTAATCAATAATTTTACCCAACCCCTGCTTTAAAATCCTCTTTTTGCTTAGTAATTGATTGATTTTAAACTATAAAATTTTTTGAAAGAAACTTCTATCTTATGCTCAATTTTGTTGATTTCAACCGCTATTTCGTATATTGTTACATTTTTATCAAACAATCTTCGCTACTTTAATGTTATTTAGCATGAAAATCAATCGCTTTACATTGATAATTCAGTTTTTTTTTAGACCTTTGCAATCTAATTTATTTAATCAGTACTTAAAATAATGAACAGCAACGAAAAATGGCAGAATAAACCTGCCGGCCGTGATGGTAAACCTTTTGAAAAACGCGATGTGAAATCGATCCTTAAAGGCTCTAGGGGGGGCTCTCGCAACTCCGATAATGAACAAAACTTCAACAGATCCGACTATAACAACCAAAGTGATAACCGTGCTAGCAAACCTGAGTTTGGTGGCGAAAAACGTAAAATTGAACTACGTAGTGGTGGTAATTCGAGTTTTGGTGAACGTAAATCGTTCCAAAGTCGCGACAGCCGTCCTCAGTTTGGTGAGCGTAAACCTTACGAAAATCGTGGCGATCGTCCCCAATTTGGCGAACGTAAATCCTACGATAATCGTGGCGAACGCCCGCAGTTTGGCGAACGTAAACCGTATGAGAACCGTGGCGAACGCCCTCAGTTTGGTGAACGTAAACCGTACGAAAACCGTGGCGAACGTCCACAGTATGGCGAACGTAAACCTTACGAAAACCGTGGCGAACGCCCACAGTATGGCGAACGCAAACCCTATGGCAATAGCTCTGATGATAGCTCACGTACACGCTTCAGACCGCGTACTAAAAGTGTAGGCGATAATCCAAATAGCGAACGTAAAATTACAATTAAAAATCCAGGCGAGGGCCAACTCACCGATTTTGTAGAATATCGCTTCGATAATCAAAACGACGAAACAAACTTCCGTAAACCTTTGCGCAAACGCTCGGGCAACTACGATCCGAATGCAAAATACAGTGCTAAAAAACAACTCGAATTCCGTAAAAATACCGTCGATTTAACCAAGCCTGTTCGTCTAAACAAATTCCTTGCTAACGCTGGTATCTGTTCACGTCGTGAGGCTGATGAATTTATTCAAGCTGGTGTAATCTCTGTTAATGGCGAAATCGTTGTCGAATTGGGTACTAAAGTAATGCACTCCGATAAAATCCTTTTCCACAATCAACAAGTACGTTCGGAGCGTAAAGTATACATCATACTTAACAAACCAAAAGACTGTGTGACTACTTCCGAAGATACACACGACCGTTTGACTGTACTCGATTTAGTGAAAAATGCTTGTAGCGAACGTATCTATCCAGTGGGTCGTTTAGATAGAAATACAACGGGTATTATTCTTTTGACTAACGATGGTGACTTAGCGTCTAAACTTACGCATCCGAAGTACGATAAAAAGAAAATTTACCACGTAGCACTTGATAAAGCTCTCGAAGCCAAAGATTTTGAAGAAATTCTTGGAGGAGTAACACTCGAGGATTGTAAAATTGCTGCCGATTCTCTTGAATTTGTCAAAGATGGCGACTTCAAACAAGTTGGTATCGAAATTCACTCAGGTCAAAACCGCGTTGTTCGTCGTATTTTCGAAAAACTAGGTTATAAAGTCATTCGTTTAGATCGTGTTTACTTTGCTGGTTTAACTAAAAAAAGTTTGCCACGTGGTAAATACCGCTTCTTGAACGAACGTGAAGTAAATATGCTTAAAATGGGTGCTTACGAATAAATATCTTTTGTCAATATAACATGTAGCGAGAATATAATAATGCTGTAATAGCACGCTAGTATTACACTTCTTATTTTTTTTCTTTACTCAATAGTAAATGCTACATCGTTAAATTGTAAATGCTTAAAACTCTGCTTAACTTTTGTTTGGCGGAGTTTTTTATATCTTTTAATTGCTTTATATTTGTAGGATTTAATTTTTGTATTAATTTTATATGCTTTTTTTAAAACTAATCTTTTAAAGTTTACACAACTTCCCCCTTAAGGGGAATAGGGGGCTTTTTTAAAATTAATTAAATGCAACGTCCATGTTAAAATAATTATTAACTCACAAGGCAATGATTATTTTAACATGGTAAGTTCCATCTGACCTTTAAAAAAACAATTATAAACAGATGAAACGAGCCATGAGCAATAGCTCACACAAAGAGATGATTATCATCGGCGAGTTCCATGTGACAAATAAAAAATCAATTATAAACACATGAATATACTTATTGCCGGTGGTTCGGGTTTTATTGGCTCGTATTTAACCAATCGTTTTTTGCAGGAGGGCTTTCAAGTGCAAATCATTTCACGTAAGCCTGGCGATGTTTCGTGGAACGACGATGACTTGGTGCGGGCTATCGAATGGTCCGATGTGCTTATCAATCTGGCCGGTCGGTCCATCAATTGTCGACATACGGCTGCCAATAAGGCCGATATCGTTGAGTCGCGTCTGTGGGCTGTTTCTAAACTGGGAGCTGCGTTAGCAAAGGCTATTCAATTACCACGGTTATGGATTAATGCCAGTGCATCGGCTTTTTATGCTGGCGATAATCTGCAAACCAATAGTGAATTTAACTACGAGCCGGGTAGTGGTTTTTTGGCCGAAACTGTAAATTTATGGGAGTATACTTTTTTTAGCTTTGCTCTACCTGAGTTTAGGCAAGTTGCTTTACGTACATCGGTTGTCCTTGGGCCAAATGGTGGAGCATTTAAACCCTTACTTAACCTTACCAAGCTTGGCTTAGGAGGTGCTATCGGTTCGGGTAAGCAGTTTTTTAGTTGGATTCATATCGAAGATTATTTTCGTATTATTCTGTTTTGCATTCAAAATCCAACCATTTCGGGTGCTATCAATACTAGCTCCCCCAATCCTTTACCGCAGGCTCACTTGATGAAAGCGTTTCGGGAGCTTGCCAACGTTCCAATTGGGCTGCCTGCACCCGAATTTGCAGTCAAAATGGGTGCTTTTTTGATGGGTACCGAAGCTTCTTTGTTGCTCGATCCCGTTAATATCTTTCCAAAAGTGTTAGTCGATAATGGTTTTAAATTTAAATATCCTGATGCCAAAGCTGCTCTCAAGGATTTAATAAGTAAATAGTTCGTTCTTAATGGTTAAAAATGGTATTATGTCGCGTATTTGGCGACTCGTGCGTACATTGCTTCTCGTTTTTTTTGTTGGTAGTATTAGTTGGGTGGTTTTAGCTCGCTTTATTCCTGTGTATCTTACACCGCTTATGTTTATTCGCAGTGTCGAGTCAATGCTGGAGGGCGAAACTCCTCGCAACTTAAAAACTTGGGTGCCTATAGAGGATATTTCGCCCAACATGGTGCAGGCTGTAGTGGCCTCGGAGGATAATCTTTTTCTCGAGCACCATGGGTTTTCGTTTGATGATATTAGCAAAGCTCTGAAACACAATAAAAAAGGTAAACGCATTCGCGGCGGTAGTACCATTTCGCAACAAACAGCTAAAAACGTATTTCTTTGGCCTAAAAGGTCTTACCTCCGTAAAGGATTAGAAGCTTACTTCACGGTGCTTATCGAACTGGTTTGGTCCAAAGAGCGTATTATGGAGGTGTATTTAAATATTATTGAAACGGGAAATGGTGTGTATGGTGTGGAAGCTGCATCGCAACAGTTCTTTAATAAAAGTGCGTCTAAACTTACCAAAGGGCAAGCTGCGTTAATAGCAGCTAGTTTGCCTAATCCTCGTAAATACGATATAGGCAACCCCTCGGGATATATGCTCAAACGTAAATCGAAAATTCAATCCGTAATGCGCCAACTAAAAAAAGTACGTTTCAATACGGAGGTTAAATCTGAAAAAAAATAATTGATATGATAATTGACGACTGGGGATTAATTGAATACAATCAGGCTTGGGATAAACAAGAAAGCTTTTTTCGCGAAACAATAGAACTTAAAACAAACGAACAATCAACCACCGACCGACTTGTGTTGTGCGAGCACCCGCACGTATATACCTTGGGTAAAAGTGGTGATGAACACAATATGTTGCTTAATTACATTCAGTTACAAGCAGCGCATGCCCAGTTTGTTAAAACAAATAGAGGAGGCGATATTACCTATCACGGGCCTGGGCAACTTGTGGGTTATCCTATTTTCGACCTATCAAATTTTAAAATTGGTTTAAAACAATATATTTTTTTGGTCGAAGAAGCAATTATTCGCACCTTAGCTGAATATAATATTGAAACGACTCGTTTAGAAGGTGCAACTGGTGTTTGGTTGGATGTCGATAAACCTAGCTGTCGCAAAATATCGGCTATTGGCGTTCGAAGTTCAAAATTTGTAACCATGCATGGCTTTGCACTCAATGTAAACACCGATCTTACTTACTTTAACCACATCAATCCATGTGGTTTTGTCGACAAAGGGGTAACTTCGATGCAAAAAGAACTGGGCAGAGTACTTGATATGAATGAAATAAAAGAAAAGATAATTAAACAATTTAACGCCTTGTTCGTTAACGCTTAATCGTTTTGTTGATAAACCCAAATTACAATAAGTTAGATGAAGAAAAATCAAATTCTGTTCGTACTTCTGTGCTTAAGTACACTTGCTTTTGCTGCCGATACTCGGAGCTTTCGCATCAGCAAAAATCTTTCAATTTTCAATACCGTTTTTCGCGAACTCGACGCCTTTTACGTCGATACGCTTAATTACGATAAAATGGCTACGGGGGCAATTAACGAAATGCTTGCTCGCCTCGATCCATATACAACCTACATTCCCGAAAAGGAAACCGACGACTTAAAGTTTATGACCACTGGCGAGTATGCTGGTATTGGTGCCCTGATTACCAAAATTGGTACAGCAATCTGTGTATCCGAACCTTACGAGGGTATGCCTGCCCAGCGCAACGATGTGCGTGCTGGCGATATAATTCTCGAAGTGGATGGCAAAAGTGTGACAGGATTATCGGTAAGCGATGTTAGTGCTAAGTTAAAAGGCACACCAAACACCACTATTAAATTAAAATTGCAACGTATTGGTCTTAAAAAACCAATTGAAAAAGAATTTATACGCGAAAAAATTCAGGTTAACCCCATTACTTATGCTGCCTTAGTTGCCCCAAAAGTAGGTTTTGTGCAATTGTCCGACTTTACGGATAAATCGGCTATGGAGTTGAAGTTGGCTGTTAATGAGCTTGTAAAAATCCACCAAATCGAATCGTTAATAATCGATTTACGCAATAATGGTGGTGGATTAATTGACGAAGCGGTTAAAATTATGGGCTTTTTCGTTCCCAAAGGGAGTGATGTAGTAACTACCAGAGGCAAAAATAAATTAACCGAGCGTATTTACAAAACACCTGCAGAGCCAGTGTTTCCGAACTTAAAGTTAGCTGTGCTTGTCAATCGTGGCTCGGCTTCTGCTTCCGAAATTCTTGCAGGGGCTGTACAGGATCTTGATAGAGGTATAATTATTGGCGAACGTACCTTTGGCAAGGGATTGGTGCAAAATATACGCCCTGTGAATTTTGGTGGTCATGTTAAAATTACAACAGCTAAGTATTACATTCCGAGTGGTAGGTGTATTCAAGCTATCGACTACAGCCACCGTAACGAAGATGGCAGTGTAGGCCGCGTTCCCGATAGCTTAACCACCGAGTTTAAAACTAAAAACGGTCGCAAAGTGCGCGATGGTGGTGGTATTGTTCCCGACATCAAAACCACCGACGACCGTAAAATGAATATCGCATATTATATCTACATGCAAAATATCTATTTCGAATTTGCAAATCAGTATGTGTCACAACACCAGTCTATTGCTAAACCTTCCGATTATGCATTATCTGATGCCGATTATCAGTCGTTTAAGGATTATTTAGTCGAGAAAAAATTTACTTACAAAACCGAATCCGAAAAAATGTTTGCCGAATTCCTAGATTTGGTTAAGTCCGAAGGAATTGATAAATATACTGCTGATGAATTAAAAGCTCTTGAGCAAAAACTCAAACCCGATGTTATGCGAAATGTCGACGATAACAAAGCCGATATTGTAGAGCTTTTAAGCCTCGAAATTATTAAACGTTATTATTTTCAAAAAGGCGAAATCGAATATGCTTTACGCGCCGATAAAGAGTTGAAGGCGGCTATTGAAAACCTTAACGACAAAAGCCTATACGATAATATATTGTCAGTCAAATAATGTTTTTTTGAATATATTCAATACGAATAAACGGGTAAATTGGTGTCACATTTTACCCGTTTTTCTTTTTTATGCAGTTAATTATACTTACTTTTGTGTGTAATATTTCTATCTAATTATTAATTTTCAGTCTGTAATGTTATGGGAAACAGTTTGGTAAGTGAAAAAATTAAAACTATTTTAAACGATAAAAATGTGAGCATACAGGATTTGTCGCAGCGTTCGGGTTTGTCCGAAACGGCTATAAACATAGTGCTCAATAGCGATAAAATTCCATCATTAGCTGCTCTAATTAAAATTGCTCGTGGTCTTGGCGTTCGCCCAGGTACTTTTTTGGACGATAGCGATCAACTTGGACCTGTTGTTCGTAGAGCATCCGAATCGACCAAGTCTGCCACTTTTTCGAGTCAGCTAAACGAGAACAATGCACACCTCGATTTTTATTCCTTAGCCGAAAATAAGTCGGGCCGACACATGGAGCCATTTGTTATTAATATTAATCCCAATCTAAATCCCGATACAGCCTTGTCGTCGCACGAAGGGGAGGAGTTTCTTTATGTCTTAAATGGTGCTGTTAAGGTAGTGTATGGCAAGCTGAGCTATGAACTCCAACAGGGCGATAGCATTTACTACGATTCGATTATCGACCATTTAGTGTGTTCGGCTAATGCAAGTCCCGCCACTATTCTTGCTGTCGTTTATACTCCTTTTTGATTTTATTAACCAACGAAAATAGGTATGCAGTTATACGATAAAACCTTAGGTGATTGGCTCGAAATGTGGGCATCATTAAATGCTGATCACGATTTTTTAGTTTATCCTGATCGACACTTACGCTTTTCGTGGGGTGAGTTTAACGATCGTGTCGACGCTATGGCAAATGGACTGTTGGCCATTGGTGTTTGCAAAGGTACACATGTGGGTATATGGGCTCAAAACGTACCCGATTGGTTAACGCTTCTTTTTGCTTGTGCTAAATTAGGCGCTGTAGCCATTACCGTTAATACCAACTACAAAGAGCATGAGCTCGCATTTATTATCGAAAACTCCGATATGCATACCATATGTATGACTGATGGTGTTTCGGGTAACGATTACATTCAAACCATAAATAATTTGGTTCCTGAGCTGAAAAGTTCTTTAAGGGGGCAGTTAAACTCTTCTCGCTTTCCGCTGCTTAAAAATGTGCTGTATATCGGTCAACAAAAATATAGGGGTATGTACAATACGCCCGAAATTTTACTCTTAGGCTCTAATCGTTCCAACGAAGAGTTTATCAATATCAAAAAGTCGATTAATTGTCACGATGTGGTGAATATTCAATACACATCAGGCACTACCGGTTTTCCTAAGGGCGTTATGTTATCACATCACAACATAGCAAATAATGGTTATTTTACAGGTTTACACATGGACTTTTCTCAAAACGATCGTTTATGTGTGTGCGTACCTTTGTTTCATTGTTTCGGCGTAGTGCTGGCAGTTATGAACTGCCTTACGCATGGCTGTACAATGGTTATGGTCGAAAAATTCGATCCGCTCATTACCCTTGCATCCATTCATCGCGAACGTTGCACTGCTGTGTATGGTGTACCTACTATGTTTATTGCCGAGCTCAACCACCCCATGTTCGATATGTTCGATATGTCATCGTTGCGCACAGGTATTATGGCTGGAGCCTTGTGCCCTATTGAGTTAATGCGCCAAGTAAGCGATAAAATGCATATGACCATTACTAGCGTGTATGGCTTAACCGAAACTTCGCCAGGAATGACTCAGACTCGAATTACCGATACTTTCGAAACGCGCTGTACCACCGTTGGAAGTGATTTCGAATTTGTCGAAGTGGCTGTTATTGATCCCGAAACGGGCGAAAAATGCCCCGATGGTGTACAGGGTGAAATGTGTTGTAGAGGATACAATGTGATGAAAGGGTATTATAAAAATCCCGAAGCTACTGCACAGGTAATTGATAAAAACGGTTTCTTACATTCTGGCGATTTAGGGGTGAAAGATCCGGATGGTAACTACCGAATTACGGGCCGTATTAAAGATATGATCATTAGAGGTGGCGAAAATATATCGCCGCGCGAAATAGAGGACTTTTTATATCACATGCCCGGCGTGAAGGACGCGCAAGTGGTTGCTATTAACTCACCAAAATACGGCGAAGATGTGGCTGTCTTTATCATCGCCCACGAAGGTGCCAATTTGCTCGAAGAAGATGTATTATCCTTTTGTAAAGATAAAATTGCTCGATATAAAATTCCACGATACATCTTTTTTGTAAACGAATACCCGTTAACTGGTAGCGGTAAAATTCAAAAATTTAAATTACGCGAAATGGCAAATTCGCTTTGTATCGAACGAAATATTAAGGTGCTTTGATAAAAATGAATAAGTTAAGTAGGTTGTTTAAGTTTTTGAATCACTTTGTGTTGGCTCGTAATACAAAGGGTTATGGTGTTCACTCGCCTTTCTTGTTTCAATTCACCCGTTTTGTGTTGATGGAACGTAATCCCTATTATATTTTTGAGGCGATAGAGCAGGAACGTACTCGCTTGCTAAATGACAAAACAGTGCTGAATAAAACCGATTTCGGTACAGGCAAAAGTGGCGATTTTAAAGTGTGCCACATTGCAAAACGTTCGTTGAGTAGTGCACGTAAAGGACAACTAATACACCGAATTGTCAATTATTTAGATCTTGATAATCAGTTGGAGTTAGGTACTTCTTTTGGCATAAGTACAGCTTATATGGCTTCTTCGTCGGCACAAAAACGCAAATGTATTTCGCTCGAAGGTTGCCAAAATACGGCGCATATTGCACAACAAGCACTGTCAAATTTGGGCCTAAATAGGGTCGAAATAATTGAAGGTGATATTAATAAAACAATAAGTATTGCTTTAAATAAACTTTCGGTGGTCGATTTTGTTCTGCTTGATGCCAACCATTCATTCGATGCTACTTGCAACTATTTCGATCAAATAAAGCCGTTTTTAAGCAATAATTCGGTTGTTATTGTTGATGATATTTATTGGTCGGATGGCATGATAAGGGCTTGGAATTACATAAAAGCAGATGCTGAAGTAACAGCCACAATTGATTTGTTTCACTTCGGTATTGTGTTTGTAAATAAAGATTTACACAAAGAAAACTATAAAATGCGTTTCTGTATTTAACAAATTGAGATTGCTTATTCTCTTTTTTTTTATTAATAATTTAATTCTATTGTTCATAAAATATTTTTTAAATAATGAAGATATATACTAAAACAGGTGATAACGGTGAAACTGGATTAATTGGAGGTACGCGGGTTTCTAAATCAGATATTCGAATTGAAGCTTATGGTACTATCGATGAATTGAATTCGTTTATAGGAGTTGTGGCCAATTACCATGCTGTTGCTGATCAAAAATCAACACTCGAAGTAATTCAAAATAAGCTTTTTGTTATTGGTTCTCATTTGGCAACCGACACAAATGTTGTTGTTTTGCATCAAAATTCGATTATTAGTGATGCTGATATTGTTAAAATTGAAAACGAGATTGATAAAATGAATGCTGAATTGCCCGAATTAAGAGCTTTTATACTTCCTGGAGGTTCAATGGAGGCAGGTTTTTGTCATGTTTGTAGAACTATTTCACGCCGTGCAGAAAGACGAATTATTGAAATGGATTTTAATTATAAAATTGATAATCATATCATTATGTATGTCAATCGTTTGTCCGATTACTTTTTTACCCTAGCTCGTTATGTTTCTTTTACTACTGGGGCAAAAGAAATTTTATGGAAAAACGTTTTTTAATGAAAAAAAATTCTATTTTTGCAGAAAAAAGAAGCGAATAATAATTAGTTTTAATTTAACAGTTAATTATGTATTGGACATTAGAATTAGCCTCAAAAATTGAAGATGCACCCTGGCCTGCAACAAAGGACGAGTTGATTGATTATGCTATGCGTTCAGGAGCGCCATTGGAAGTTATCGAAAATTTACAAGAGATTGAAGACGAAGGAGAGATTTACGAAAGTATCGAGGACATTTGGCCTGATTACCCTAGTAAGGAGGATTTCTTTTTCAATGAAGAAGAATATTAAAAAATGATGGTATTAATCACTGATAATACAATTTTTCATACATTTCGAAGTTTAGAATATTGAAAGCATTTTTTTTGAAAGTGTAATCAGCATAAAGGAGTCAGATATTCGATGAGAAATAAATTATTAGCGATTTTTATGATTACAACGTGTATGGCTTTTGCGCAGTTTGATGCGCAATTAAGCCAATACATGTTTAACAACAGTGCATTTAATCCTGCAGCGGTAGGTGTAAATAATCTAATTGATGTAACCGGTCAACATCGAATAAATATGATTGGCATGCCTGGTGGTGGTTCAACAACAGTTTTTAGCATTAACTCACCTTTTAAAACTGGAAAGCTGAATCATGGTATTGGTTTAAGTTTTTTAAACGATAAAGTGGGCTGGTTCTCTAACAAAGCATTCCGATTACAATATGCCTATAAAACCAGTCTAGGTGATGGCAATTTGAGTATAGGTACTGAGTTTGCAATGGTTAGTTTGGGGTTCTCGGGCGATAGTTTAGCTGGATCCAAAATTAGCATTGGTTCATACCACGACTTTTCGGGTGATAATGCAATTCCTCAGTCTGGTGTAGTTGGCACTGGCTTCGATGTTGGTTTTGGTATTTGGTACAATTTAGCCAATTGGTATGCTGGTGTTTCATTCTTACATGCAAATAGCCCAACTGTAGAGTGGGGGCAAAATAATGAATTTACGCAGTACAGCAATTTTTATGCTACGGGTGGTTTGAATTGGAAAATGATAAATCCAAAATATGTTTTGAAGCCCTCGCTGCTCGTAAAATCTGATTTCAGAAGTTGGCAGTTCGATCTAAGTTCTCGACTTGAGTATGACGAGAAGTTCTGGGGAGGTTTAACCCTTCGTCCATTTAATTCTTTTGCTCTCATGGGAGGAGTTAATATCACGGGAGGTCTTGCTGTTGGTTACGCATTCGATATGGCATTAAATAGGCTTATCAAAACGAACTCTGGTTCACATGAGGTTTTTATGTCCTATAGTTTTGAATTTTTATTTTCCAAACAACAAACCAAGCAAAAGAGCATTCGGTTTTTGTAATTTTGTTAAAACAAAAAAAATACTAGATTTTAAGTACAGTGTTACGAAATAACTTGTATTTGATTATAATCGTTAAGAAATCAAAGAAAACAAATAATAAAGTATGAAGAAAAATCTGATAATTTTAGCATTAGTTGCAATTGTTATTATTGCTGCTAAACCTATTGGAGAACTTGTAGGTGTTTCGAAAAAACGAAGCATGTTTAATAGGGGTTTTGTCGAATCTAATCCTTATGGAATGGTATTTATTAAACGTGGATCCTTTATTATGGGGCCAAATGATCAATCGGCCTTTAATATCATTAAAGACAAATCGATCAACGTTACGGTAGATGCATTTTGGATGGATGAAACAGAAATAACAAACGACGAGTATAAACAATTTGTTACTTGGGTTCGCGATTCTATTATGATGCGTAAAATAATTGAGGATCAATCGCTAGAAGCGAAAGAACGTCAGAAATATACCAAATACAACGATAAAAATAATCCATTTGATCAATTATCTGTTGAGGAATTGAAAAAGTTACCACTCAATTGGAGAGCTAAATTCCCTAAATCGTCAAAAGATACTACTTATCAACGTATATTTAAAGCATTAAACTACGAGAGCAATAATGAACTTGGTTCACGTCCGCAACTTGACCCAGGTAAACTAACCTACAAATACGAGTGGATCAATTACGATCAAGCTGCTTTAGCTGGTAATAAACTAAACGTTAATACGGGTGTATATCCTAAAGGTGCTATCGCACGCGTCGATACTTCGTATGTTAACGAATTAGGATATATCATCGACTCAACCATCAACCGTCCATTACGTACCCGCAAGGATCTTATTTCAATGAAAATTGTAAAAGTGTATCCTGATACTGTAATGTGGATTCGCGACTTCCAATATGCCTATAACGACCCTAAAATGCGCATGTATTTTACACATCCGGGGTTTGCTAATTATCCTGTTGTTGGTGTTACTTGGGAACAAGCTCAGGCTTTTTGTAACTGGAGAACTCAACTTTTTAATAGCTCAAGTGCTGTAGGTGGTCAAGATTACCGCTTACCTACTGAGGCTGAGTGGGAATATGCTGCTCGTGGCGGTCGCCGCTTAGGTTTGTATCCTTGGGGTGGTAACTATCTACGCGATGGTAAAGGCTGTTACTTAGCGAACTTTAAACCTACTCGTGGTAGCTATACCGACGATACTGGTGCTACTACCATGCGTGTTGCATCCTTCTTACCTAACGATTATGGTTTGTTTGATATGGCTGGAAATGTTGCCGAATGGACTTCAACTGCTTATATTAACGCTCAAAGTCCGTTAGTTGCCGATATGAATCCGAATTTTCAATATAGCGCTAAACAAGATGACTCGAATGTGTTGAAACGTAAAGTTGTTAAAGGTGGATCATGGAAAGATATAGGTTATTATTTACAATGTGGTGTACGTGCTTACGAATATCAGTTCGAAAGTCGTCCTTATGTTGGTTTCCGTTGCGTTCGTTCTTTTAATGGCGATTAATTATTGTCAGAATAACTAAGTAAAATCATACAAATTAATTTATATATTTATAATTATGTCTTCAGAATCAAAATTCGACAAAGCTTGGGCTAATCCTAAAACCCAAAGAATTATTGGTATTTTTTACAGTCTAGGTGCATCGGTAGTAATTGTCGGAGCGATGGGGAAAATTCTTCACACCGATTGGGGTGGAGCTATGCTTGGAGCTGGTATGACTATTGAAGCTGTATTGTTTGCTTTGGGTGCTTTAGATAAACCACACAAAGAAACAGATTGGTCAAAAGTTATCGACTTCGAAAATGGTCACAAGTTAAATACAGGTGCTGCTCCAGCTGTTTCTAATGCTTCTAAACCATCTCTTTCTTATTCCGAATCATTGAGTGATGATGATGTTAAAAAATTATCAGAAGGCATTAAAAACCTTTCAAATACAGCTAATTCTTTAGCCAGCTTGTCTTCTGTAGCAAAATCTACCGAAAACTTGTCTAAGAATTTAGACGCTGCTGCTGATGCTACTGGTAAGTTTGTTGCTTCTCAAGATGTGTTAAATACAGCTACTGCTAAATTGGATACTGCTTATAAAAGTATTTCTGAAGGTATTCAAACAGTTGATAAAAGCACAAAAGTATACGCTAGCAAAGTTGATGAGATTAATAAATCTCTGTCTTCTATTAATTCTATTTACGAAATTCAAATTAAGAACGTACAAGCTCAATCTGAAAGTTTAGCAAAACAATCGGATAGCGTTCGTTCTTTAGATGCTAATATCGTAGCTGTTAATGCTGAATTAGCCAAAATGAAAGGCGCTGCTGAATTAGCTGCAAATCAAACGAATGTATTTAAAGCAAATACTGAAAAACTGGCTAATCAAGTTAAGGATTTGAATGATGTATATGGAAATATGCTCAACGCGCTTAACTAATTTAATGCTTTCTACAATTTTATTTGAAACAGAATGAGTGGATCTAAGAATTGCCCGGAAACCCCGAGGCAGAAAATGATAGGAATGATGTATTTAGTGCTTACAGCAATGTTAGCACTGAATGTTTCAAGTGATATATTGAATGGTTTTACGCTTGTTGATAATAGTTTACATACTTCTATCGAATCTGCAGAAAAACGTAATTCAAGACTGTATGAAGATTTTAAATTGGCTTTTGACAAGAATCCGGCTAAAGTAGGTGAATGGCTTACTAAAGCGAATGAGTTCAAAAAAGAATCGGATGCTTTGTATGATTATATTGAAAAATTTAAAGTCGATATTGTTAAATTAGCCGATAAAGATGCTGCTGACCCTAAAGCTCGTAAAATTAATGCGCGTGATAACCTAGATGCAGCTGGAATTTATGCTATTAAAGATGGTAATGCAAAGATATTGAAAACAAAAATTGATGAATTTGCAAAAACGCTAGCTGTAGCTTACGAAGGATACCCAGAAAAGCAGAAGCAATATAAATCAATTTTTTCTACCGAACGTATTTCTTACGAAAAAACCTGGGAATCGTCTCTTTTTGAGTTGATGCCAGTTTCGGCTGTTGTAACTATGCTTACTAAATATCAGAATGATGTTCGTGCTGCTGAGTCTGAACTTGTTCAGTATTTGCGAAGCCAAACTGATGCTGCTGATTTCCGTGTAAATAAAATTGAAGCCTTGGTCATTCCTGAATCTAAATTTGTTTTTACAGGCGATAAATACCGTGCACGTATTGTATTAGCTGCTGTCGATTCTACGGTAGTTCCTGATTATTATGTAGGTGGTAGTAAAATTGCAAATGGTAAATACGAAGTTAGTGCAAACGGATTGGGCTTGAAAAAATATTCTGGTGAAATTCGTCTTACAGGTAATGATGGTAAGCCATTTATTCGTAAATTTAGTTCTGAGTATATGGTTAGTCAGCCTACTGCTACTATCTCTAACTCTGATTTAAATGTGGTTTATCGTGGTATTGTTAATAATTTCAGCGTATCTGTACCTGGTATTGCTCCAGAGAATATCGTTTTAAGTGCTCCTAGTGCAAGAATTGTACAAAAAGGCCCTGGGAAATATGAGTTGACAACTATGAGTGAGGGTGAATTAACGGTTTCTGTTTCAGCTAAAGTTGAAAAATCTATGAAACAAATGGGTTCATCTGTTTTTAGAATTAAGCGCTTACCCAAACCTACTGCTTATTTGGTTGATAGAGCTGGAGCACAAAAGCAAGGTGGTACTATTGGGCCTGATGAGTTGAAAAATTGTTCGTTAATTGCTAGTTATGGTAAAGATGAACTTGTAAAGGCAAATTTTACAATTGTTTCTTTTACGATGCTTGCCGACGGTTTCCCTGTTAAAAATGTGGAAGGTACTAAAATTGATGCTGCATTTATTTCGAAATTAACAAAAGGTAAAACATTAATTCTTAGCAATATTGTTGCAAGAGGTCCTGATGGTTATAATCAGAATCTTGGCGTGATGATTGTGAAGATGGGTTAGTATTTAATATATAAATTTGATATGAAAAAAGTATTATTGATATTCATTGCATTTTTATCGGTTTCTACGCTTGTTAAAGCGCAAAAGGAAGAGGTATTGCCGTTTTTCGATAAAAGTGGTAGAATTGCTTCGCAGGTTGACGAAATGAAATCATTAGCCGATACAATTGCTACTGTTAATCATCGTCGCGATGATATTGTTTGGTCACGTATTGTTTATCGTGTAATTGATGTGCGTGAAAAACAAAATAGTCAGATATATTATCCAATCACACCAACAGTAAAGTATAAGAATTTACTTCGTATTATTTTGGAAGCTGCCGTTAATGATACGTTGAAAGGCTACGAAAAGAAGGATGAGGATATACAACCTGCATGGGATAAAGCGCCAATTTGCAAAGAACGTTTCGGTGAGTTTTTTATCGAGTGTGATTGGGATTCAACCGAAATGAAGGCTAATAAAACTTCTTTGGTTAAAAAGGATGAAGTAACGAATAAGCCGATAGTGAACGAATATGTTTTTGGGCCTTATGCTAAGCGTCAATTGAAATACGTGATTCAAGAGATTGTGTTCTTCAATCGTCACTATTCTAAAATGTATACTAAAATTCTAGCTATTGCTCCTGTTTATATTTATTCAGAAATGAATGTAACTAAACAAAATTCGGGTGCAATGAGTAAATCGGCTGAAGATATCTGGAATTTCTTCCAAAGCTCTGTCGTTTGTTGGTTCTCATACGATGAACTACGTCCTTATTTAGCTAAACAGTTGGTTATTCCAAATGGTAATGAAAACCAACGTATGACTTATGATGATTATTTCTCACAACGCTTATATCATTCGTATATTCTTGGTGATAGTAATATGTTCGATAAGGTGCTTTTGAGAACATATACAGACCCTATTAGTTTGAGACGTGAACAACAACGTATCGAAAACGAATTGCTCAATATAGAGCAAGATATTTGGGAACAATAGTAGTATATAACAAAAAAAAAAGCGAACTTTTAAAGTTCGCTTTTTTTGTTCTATAGTTTAATAGTTTTAGTTGTTTATTCAAAATTTGATTGGATAAGTGTGGCTATGTTTTCCATTTCTTCGGAAGTAAGTACAAGAGATTGGTTCTTGAAATTCATGTCCGACTCCTTTTGAATAGGAATTAAATGTATGTGAGCATGTGGTACTTCTAAACCAATCACAGTTAATCCTATTCGTTTGCAGGCTATACTTTTTTCTATTGCTCGTCCTACACGCTTAGCAAAGAGCATCAATGCTACGAGTGTGTTGTTGTCCAAATCAAATAGATAGTCAGTTTCTTGTTTTGGTATAACTAGTGTATGCCCCTTTGTTAGTGGGCGTATGTCTAGAAATGCAAAGAATTCGTCATTCTCAGCAATTTTGTAACATGGTATTTCACCTAAAATTATTTTACTAAATATAGTCATATTAATACCAGTTTAGATGTTATAAACTAATTTCCATTACTTCAAATTCCATAACGCCCGAGGGTACATTTACAGTTGCCTTATCGCCAACTTTTTTGCCCAACAGACCTTTGGCTATAGGTGTAGTAACCGATAGTTTACCTTCTTTCAGATTTGCTTCGCTTTCCGAGACTATCAAATAAGTCATTAACTGATTTGTTTTTGTGTTTTTTAGTTTTACACGTGTCAGTATTTGTACCTCGTTTGTGTTGATTTTTGTCTCGTCAATCATACGTGCCGATGCAATGGTATCTTTCAATAACGAAATTTTCATTTCCAACATTCCTTGTGCTTCTTTTGCTGCATCATACTCAGCATTCTCCGATAAATCACCTTTATCGCGCGCTTCACCAATTTGTTTGGAAATAGCTGGTCGTTGTACTCTCTCCAATTCGTTCAATTCTGCAACCAGTTTTTTATAACCTTCTGCGGTCATATAAGCTACTGCCATAATTATTTTGTTTTAAATGAGTTATTAATATATAAATAAAAAAGAATTCCGACGAAGATGCCGGAACTCTTGATGTTATTTTATGCAAATATACAAGCAATTTTTAGATTTTCCAATTTTTAAGAGCATTTTGTAGCTGATTTGCTAGCAAATGTGCCCTAGTATTTACGGTTGAAAATTTCGGAGGCTATAAATGCTGCTCTTATATCTTCTGTGCTATTCAGCCTAAAAACTGCTTGTTCAGTTTCTTGATCAATTGAAGTTTCTACTTTATTTGGTTTAAATCCATTCACTTCTTTTTTTGCTCGAAGTTTCGTAGTGTCTTTAGTGTTGTCGTAATTCGACATTCCTTCGAGCGATGTAAACGCTGTTTGATAATTGCCTTTTTCGGTTATTGGTTGTTGTGCTGCAGGCTGTGTTTGAACTGGTGAATATATTTCTGTCTCTTCGGGCAATAACTCTTCGTAAACTTCACCATATTCTTCAGCTGTTTCATCATCTGGATAGGGATATTCAGCCTGCTCTAGTTTCTTTTTCTTGTTTTTAAAAATACCACTTATTACGGCAATGGCAATCATCACAATATATAGGTAATCTCCTATGCTGTCCATATTTAGTACATTAAGTTGTTTTAATTCATGCAAATATACAACATTGTATGAGATATGCAAAAAAAACAATGGGTAACTTCACAGCCACCCATTGTACATTTTAACCTAAACCTTAACTATGAAAAATTTATCTGTTTGTTTACACTGCAAAGATGCATATTTTTATATGTATTTTGCAAGTTTTTTGCGTTAAATAATGCAAATGGCATGTCATTTTTATACTAAGCGACCTCAAATGTATTGTAAGGCCAGTTTTTTACTATAAAATTGTTTAGTTTGAGTAGCTTTGTAAAATTCTCATTTATAATTTGTAATTTAGCATTTTAAATTTTGAATGAATGTGCCGTTATAAAAAATAAATTATTCACTAAATGAATTCATTTCTTTATCGTGTTGCCGAAAAGTATTTTTTCGAGAAAAGGTCCGATATTACGAATTTCACTTTTGTTTTTCCAAATAGGCGTGCTAGTTTGTTTTTTCGGAATTACCTTTCCCAAATTACTACATCCCCGCTTTTTTCACCTGAGCTCATTACGATTAATGACTGTTTTTCCTCTGGCTCAAATTTATTATTAGCCGACAGGCTGAGTAATCTATTTCGGATTTATAAAATCTATCAGCGTATTAGTGGTACGCAGGAAACGTTTGATTCGTTCGTGTTTTGGGGCGAGATGTTGTTGAATGATTTTGATGAGGTGGATAAATATCTAGTTGACGCTGCACAATTATTTCACAATGTGTCTGACCTGAACGAAATTGAACAGCTGTTTGCCATTTTATCCGATAGACAAATTGATGCTATTCGACAATTTTGGACAAACTTTATCCCTGCATCTCAAGAGTCTACGAAGGAGCAGTTCTTAACTACCTGGAAGGTTCTCTATGATGTTTATGACACTTTTACAAATGAACTCTTACTTGAAAACTTGGGTACCGATGGTATGATTTGCAAAACGGTGATTGAAAGTTTGAATTCGGGTGTTGTGTTTGATGAGTGGAAAGGGAAGCAATTCGTTTTTGTTGGTTTTAACGCGCTTAACCCTTGCGAAAAGGCTTTGATGTTATCGTTACAGAAGCACGGAATGGCTGATTTTTATTGGGATTACGAAGCTGACTTTTTAAAAGATCCAGATAATCCAGCTTCGCTGTTTTATGCGGAAAATACGACGCTTTTTCCAAGTAAGTATGAGTTGCGTTTCGTAGACTCAGATTTACATGCTAAGGAGTTTAAACTGGTGGGTATTCCCTCGGCAGTAGGTATTACAAAATATGTGTACAGTGAGCTCGAAACGTATAATTCGCCGCTAGTTTCGTCGGATCAATGGTTGCGTACTGCCGTGGTGTTGGCCGATGAGAATTTGCTTTTACCTATGCTCTATGCTTTTCCACCCAACGTTGATAGAATTAATATTACCATGGGTTATCCCCTGAGTTCTACTCCAGTGGCAGGGTTAGTTGCTCTTTTTCAAGATTTAAATCTCCGTAAACGGGTTTCCAATGGCAGGCTGTTTTTTTATCATAAAAATATTTCCGATATTTTAAATCATCAATATATTTCGCAGTTATTTAAAAAAGATGCCGATTTAATTTTGAAAGAAATTAATCTGTTTAATAAAATATATGTTGATGCATCGGAATTACATAAGAATTCGCTGTTTCGCCTTATATTCTCAGATGTTTCTCAGGCTATCCCATTTTTAGCATATCTTATTGATATTCTTACAAATTTGGAACTTGCTTGGCACAGTGCAGCAACAACCGACAATAAGTATTTGCTGGAGCGTGATTTTTTAGTACAATACCGTATGTCGCTAACTCGTGTTTCCTCTATTTTGAATGCTTATAAAGATGTTTCGGATATTAGTGTGGAAACGCTGGGTAAGATTATTAAACAATTGATCGCCGGTGTATCAATCCCTTTTGTGGGTGAACCATTGGATGGCTTGCAGGTAATGGGGGTGTTAGAGTCACGTGGGTTGGATTTTGAACATTTAATTATTACAAATTTCAACGAGGGAGTTTTCCCAAAAAAAAGCAATCAAAATAGTTTTATTCCTTATAGTTTGCGTCGTGGTTTTGGCTTGCCTACTTACGAAATGCACGATGCCATTAGTTCCTATAATTTTTATCGGTTAATACATAGAGCACAAAAAATTAGTTTTGTATACGACGCACGTTCTGATGGTTCGCAAAGTGCTGAGGTGAGTAGATATATTAACCAGTTAAACTATTTGTACGGCTTGTCAATTAAGCCTCAAACCATAAATTACGATATTAGCATTGCGCAAGCTACACCTATTTCGGTGAATAAAACCCCAGCTTTGATGCAGAAGTTGCAGGCTTTTTTGTCGGCTGAAGGGGATAGGCGGTTTTTATCAGCAAGCTCTATAAAATCCTATATCGATTGCCCGTTGCAATTTTATTTTAATAAAGTGGAACAAGTAAATGAACTCGATGAGGTGGTTGAAACCATTGAAGATAGCATGTTTGGAACATTATTTCATGCCGTGATGGAGTATATTTATACAGCATTCAAAGGGCATGTGGTTAGTGCAGAGCTTATTGATAGTGTGATGAAAAATCAAATGCTGCTCGATAATTATATTCGCAAAGCATTTTCGGAAGAGTTTTTTAGAAAAAAGAATGGTGATATGCCAGAACTTGAAGGTAATCAATTGCTTATAGCCAATGTTATACGAAAGTATGTGCTTAAACTGTTGCAGTTTGATAAGCAACATGCGCCTTTTACGATGTTGGAGTCGGAGCGAAGTTGTTCTATTGCGTTGCCTACTAAATATGGTAATTTAAACATTACCGGGGTGATTGATCGGATTGACGAAAAAGATGGGCGATTGCGTGTGTTGGATTATAAAACAGGAGGTGGATTGCTTGATTTTGCGGGTTGGCAAGAGGTGTTTGAACATAACAATGATAAGCGGCCTAAATACGTGCTTCAAACTTTCTTGTATGGACTGCTTTATAAAGATGAAGCTAAGGGTCGAAAAATTGAACCAGGCATTATTTATTTACGCGAAATATTTAAAGATAACTTTCGAACTGAAATCAACGATAAATTGCAAAAATGTTATGTTGATGATTTTGCAGTTTACGAAAATGAGTTTGTGCAGAATTTGACGGTTTGTGTGGAGGAAATTTTTGATGAGAAGGTACCTTTTTCACAAACGACAAGCAATAAGCTATGCGAATACTGTTCGTACAAAACGATATGTAAGCGCTAAATTGGGTCGAATGTAGGATTTATTATTGCTATTTTACCCCAAATGTGCTTATTTTATCCCATTATTCTTGTTTCTTCCCCATTTACATTGGCCTTTGTGGCTAATGTTGTTTATTTGCATTGTAATTAGAATAGCCAAGTTCGATATGAGTATATACTTGTGTTGGCTTGGTGTTTTAATTATGAGTTTTCAGTTAATTTGATCGTAGGTTTTGAACTAATTTTAGTTCAATTCTGTTTCACCTGGCACATTGTTCTTGTGAATTTTTAATTTATGCTTTCAATTTGTAAGCAAAGTGTTGATTATCTGAACTCTCGAATCTGTTTTTAAAGATAGTGTGTTTTTATACTTTCTTTAAATATCATTTTTAATAAAAGAATTGATTGTTTTTATAGTTTTGATTTTTAGAGTTATAACTATTAAAATATTAGATATATCCATTTAAAAACTGCAAATTAAATTCGTTATTATAGCTATATTATAAAATTGAATTATATTTGCATATTGATTATAAATTGTAACTTGTATGGCAAAATTTAAAGGAGCGATAGTAGTTGATACTGAGAAATGCAAAGGTTGTGATCTTTGTGTGGTTGCATGTCCAACTACAGTATTAGCATTGTCAAGTGAAGCAAACTCAAAAGGCTATAATTTTTCACATATGGCTAATGCTGAAGAGTGCATTGGGTGTACTGCTTGTGCTAATGTATGTCCTGATGCATGTATTACGGTATACAAGGTTAAACTTTAGTTTAGTACTTGTGATGCTGCGTAAGTGTAATTAATTTAAAATTGTAATTTAACGATGAACAACAAAAAAGAAGAAAACGATATAATCCTGATGAAGGGTAACGAAGCCATTGCGCATGCTGCTATAAGATGTGGTTGCGATGGTTATTTTGGATATCCCATTACGCCACAGTCCGAAATTATGGAAACGCTAATGGAACTTGAACCTTGGGAAACAACCGGAATGGTTGTGTTACAAGCTGAAAGCGAAACAGCATCAATTAATATGGTGTATGGTGCAGCGGGATGTGGAAAAAAATCAATGACATCCTCGTCGAGCCCTGGTGTGAGTTTAATGCAGGAAGGTATTTCGTACTTAGTAGGTGCCGAGTTGCCTTGCGTAATTGTAAACGTAATGCGCGGTGGTCCAGGTCTTGGAACAATTCAACCGAGTCAATCCGATTACTTTCAAACGGTAAAAGGGGGAGGACATGGCGATTATAAATTGATAACACTTGCACCTGGTTCGGTTCAAGAAATGGCCGATCATACGGTAATGGCTTTTGATTTGGCTTTTAAATACCGCACACCGGTGATGATTTTGGCCGATGGTATTATTGGGCAGATGATGGAAAAGGTGGTTTTGCCACCATATACTCCTCGTTGGACCGAAGAAGAGATTGTTAAAATGTCGCCTTGGGCAACCTTAGGTAAACCTGCTAGTCGTGAACCGAATGTTATCAATTCCTTACGTATGGAAGCGCACGAAATGGAGGAACTGAACAATGTGTTGCATGCTCGCTATCGTGAAATTGAGAAAAAGGAAGTGATTTTTGAAGAGATAGACTGTGACGATGCCGACTATTTATTGGTTGCATTTGGTATTAGTGCTCGTATTTGTCAAAAAACAGTTGAGCTAGCTCGTGCCGAAGGCATTAAAGTTGGCTTGTTGCGTCCAATTACCTTGTTCCCATTTCCAACAGAAGCTTTACAGGGCTATGCCAAACGAGTAAAATCGATGATGTCGGTTGAAATGAATGCAGGTCAGATGGTGGAGGATATTCGTTTGTCGGTTAACGGCAAAGTGCCTGTTGAGTTTTACGGTCGTATGGGTGGTATTGTTCCATCGCCAAACGAAGTGCTTGATGCTTTGAAAAGTAAATTGTTAGTTGAATAGTGGCTCAAACTATTTATTGTAAATAAAAAAGAAGTATATGAATATTGCTGATATAATAAACCCCGCAAACCTTGTTTATGAAAAAACAAAGGTTATGAATGAAACTCCGATGCATTATTGCCCCGGTTGTAGTCATGGTGTTGTACATAAAATTGTTGCTGAGGTAATAGAAGAAATGGGTATGCAGGATAAATCGATTGGTATTGCGCCTGTTGGTTGTGCTGTGTTTGCCTATAAATACCTCGATATTGATTGGCAACAAGCTGCTCACGGGAGAGCACCAGCCTTGGCAACTGCGGTAAAACGCTTATTGCCTGACAGATTGGTTTTTACGTATCAAGGTGATGGCGACTTGGCGGCTATTGGTACAGCCGAAACTATTCATGCCTGCAATAGAGGTGAGAATATAGCTATTATTTTTATTAATAATGGAATTTATGGTATGACAGGTGGGCAGATGGCACCTACCACCCTTAAAGGAATGAAATCGTCGACCTCACCAAATGGTCGTACGGTACCTTTGGCTGGTAATCCGCTGGATATAACTAAATTACTAGCTCAACTCGAAGGTGTTTGCTATGCTTCCCGCCATGCAGTGCATACAATGGCTGCTGTGCGAAAAGCAAAAAAAGCTATTCGCTTAGCCTTCGAAAATTCAATGAACAACAAAGGAACCTCTGTAGTCGAAATTGTTTCAACTTGTAGTTCAGGTTGGAAAATGACGCCTGCAGACTCCAACGATTGGATGGTTGATAATATGTTTCCTGAATACCCAATGGGCGACCTTAAAAACGAATAAATACAATGACAGAAGAAATAATAATATCCGGATTTGGTGGACAAGGTGTATTGTCGATGGGTAAGATTTTAGCTTACTCAGGACTTATGCAAGGACAAGAGGTTAGTTGGATGCCATCGTATGGCCCTGAACAACGCGGTGGTACCGCTAATGTGACAGTAATATTGAGTGATGAGCGTGTTAGTTCACCTGTTTTAAATCAATACGACACGGCAATTATACTTAATCAACCTTCGCTTGAGAAGTTTGAATGTAAAGTTAAACCAGGAGGCACGTTAATTTTCGATGGTAATGGTTTTCATAAATTTCCTACTCGAACTGATATTAACATCTATCGAATTGATGCTACTGAATATGCTTACGCTAATAATGTAGTGAAAACAATGAACATGATTATATTGGGTGGATTGCTACAAGTACGTCCAATTGTAAAAATTGAAAACGTGCTTTTAGGTCTTAAAAAATCATTGCCAGAGCGTCATCATCATTTATTAGGTGTTAACGAACAAGCTTTGAAAATAGGAATGGATTTAATTAAAAAGCTGAATTAGAAATAATTTGATTTCTAGGTTAAAAAAAACGATTGAACATTACGTTCAATCGTTTTTTTGTTTTTGTGACCCAGGAGGGGTTCGAACCCTCGACCCACAGATTAAGAGTCTGTTGCTCTACCAACTGAGCTACTAAGTCAATATTGTGTTCATAAATCAATACAAAGATATATAAATTTAAAGTAAATACAAGTTAAACGCCCTTTTTTTGATGATTAGCTATGAATATTTTCAAACATTATTCCAATTTTGTTGTTTTTAAAATCTGTTTTTTAGTTAAACCGAAGATAGAAAATACCTTTGTAATAGCTTTGATTAACTACTGCTGTTTATGAGGTTGTTAATAGCCTAAAATGTAGTTGAATTTATAATTGTTGTCATAATTTTTATTACCTTTGCAGTCTGAATACAAACGATTTGAGATTTATTTGTAATTGTATTTAAGTTTTATTGAAGTATTAAATTTTAGATGGAAAAATATATGAGTTTGGATTTGTTAAAAAATATACAGCGAAGAATTGTTGATTTGTTTGTAAATTCAATGGAGGTAAGAAAAATCATTAATGGACGTGTTTTTCCATTAATTCTAATTTTATTATTTATATCCACTGCAACTGCATTTGGTCAAATATCCAGAGTGGGAAATGTAATGAATGCGAACGGAGGGAATGTGCAATCGTTATCTGTTGCAAAACCAACGGGGGCAACTATTGGTGACGTTCTGGTAATGACTGTGATTAGACACGTAACTGGGAATACCGAAAATTCATGGGTAAATGAGAGTGCAGGGTCATCATGGACAACTTTAGTAACAGGTGGACTTAGTGGAGATAATAATTATAGATTGACAGTCTTATATAAAGTAATTTCGGTAGATTGGGAGCCAACTTCATACACTGTTATTCCTACTGCAAATTGGTACCCAAATGCTACTTATATGCAGGTTTCGTTAATGGCTTATAGAGGCATTAACTCATCAAATCCTATCAACGTTTTTTCTAGTTTGGCAACATCTGCTGGGACGGGAGGTAGTACAATTTCAGTAAATTCAATTACACCTACAGTAAGCAATTCATTGATGCTAATGTTGGCTGGAAGTTATAGAAATACAGATACATCTCGAACATACTCATCTTGGACTACTGCTACGAGTGGTACTCTAACTGAATTTCATGATAATGCAGGAACAGCAAGAACAAGTGTTGGTGCAGCTTCTTTAGCACTAAGTACAGCTACTGCTTCTGGTACAGGTACTGTAACTTTAAGTGGAAATGGGACTTATAGAGGAGCTGTTTTACTTGCGTTAGCGCCTGCAACAATTACTACCAGTGCTATTACAGGGTCTTCATTTTGCTCGGGTGCTTCAGTTTCAGTTCCTTTTACAAAAGCTGGTACTTTTGCGTTGGGAAATGTGTTTACGGCCCAGCTTTCAAATGCTTCTGGTAGTTTTGCTTCACCTATTAACATTGGAACGTTAACTTCCACTGCTGCTGGTACAATTGCCGCAACTATACCAGCAAACACTTCTACAGGCACTGGATATCGTATTCGTGTTGTAAGTAGTAATCCGTCTGTTACAGGGTCCGATAATGGCATTAATCTTTCAATTTTCTCTACCCCTTCAACACCGACAACAGTAGGTGCGTCAATTTGTATTGGTACAGTAGCAGGTACAGTATTGACTGCATCAGGAGCTGCAACTGGAGAGGTTTATAAATGGTATTCGGCTGCTTCGGCAGGTACATTACTTAAAACGAGTACAGATAATAACGATAATACTTATACCACTCCAGTTTTATCAGTAACTACTAATTATTGGGTAAGTGTACAAAATGCAGGAGGGTGTGAGTCGGCGCGTACGCAAGTGACTGCAACTTACCCAACTGTTTCAACTGCTAGTCAAACGTTAGCCGGAACAGATACTTGGATAGGTCATGTGTATGATGGAACTAATTTTAATAGTTATTATGGTACGATGAATAGTTCGGACTTACCAACAATTACATTTGATCACAACTTTGGAGCAGCAGCTACATGTTTTCCATTTAACAATGGTGGTTCGCCTCGTTCTATTCAGACAGAAACCTTCTCCATTCGATATCGTATGAATTCAACATTAAAGGGCTTATTTGCGGTTGAGTTGGGTTCGGATGACGGTAGCCGATTGACGATTGATGGTTTGAAAATTTATGATAATTGGGTTGACCAAGGTTTTACTTTTAGGTCAAACGTTTTAATCCGACTATCAGGATCTAGTCCGCTGCTTTATGAGTTTTACGAAAATGGTGGTGAAAATAGAGTTGTATTTCAAAATTTAAATCGAATAATTGAAAATACGCTGACACAAAATACAAGTCAAAGTATACCTCTTGGTGCAACTGGAAGTGCAATTAGTGGTGATGTATTTGGGGCTTTACCATCAGGGATTGGTCTATCTGGGACGGGCTATCAATGGGAGTATAGTACAACTCCTGGTGGTTCGCGTACGGTGATTGCTGGGGCAACTTCAGCTACTTATACTCCATCAAGTGCAGTTGCACCATTTAATACTCCAGGTACTTATTATTTGTATCGCGATGCAATTTTAACAAGCTCAAACAATACGGGTGTAAATCCCTATGTGTCAAGTCTGATTTCTAATGGATCAACTGTTACGGTGCTACAACCAACGGTTTCAACTTCTACAGCTTCCTTGAGTGGTTTTAGCTATTTAGTTAACAATGGCCCATCGGCACAACAAAGTTTTACAGTTTCAGGAGCTAACCTTATAAGTGATGTTACAATTACGCCTCCTGCTAATTATGAAATATCAACAACATCTGGTTCTGGATTTCAATCAACACCAATTTTATTGACCCCTGCTAGTGGAGCTGTCTCTGCTACAATTTATACACGATTAAAATCAGGTTTAGTGTCTGGTTCGTATGGGGGTAATGTGGTGGTGTCTGCCACTTCAGCTACATCTGCAAATGTTAGCTTGTCGGGTAGTGTTACAATGCCAACTTATTGTGCAATGGCAGGAAATATTTCTTATCCTACAAGTATAACATCAGTGGTTTTTAATACTATCAATCAAGTAAGTGCTAAACCTGGAGCGTACTCTGATTATACAGCAGTATCTACTAATGTAGTTCTGGGTACAAGTCAAAATTTATCGGTAAGGGTCAATACGGACGGAAATTATACCTGCAATGCTCGTGCTTGGATTGATTGGAATGCAGATGGTGACTTTGCTGATGCTGGTGAACTATATGAGTTAGGTTCGGCTACTAATCAATCAAATGGATTGGTAAGTTTAAGCCCGTTGGCCATTACCATTCCTACAACGGCAATAGTTGGGCAAACACGTATGCGTGTAGCTATGATGTGGCCTGATTTACCAACTCTTTGTACTACAGGCTTTGATGGTGAGGTTGAAGATTATACTATCAATATACAGGCGCCAAGTATAGCAACAGGCACTATTGCAAGTTCGGTATTGTTGGCTGGCTCAACGGTTTCAGTTCCTTTTACTGTAACGGGCGCTTTTAGAGCTGCCAATGTGTTTACAGCTCAACTATCTGATGCAACAGGAAGCTTTGCGTCACCGGTAAATATTGGATCGCTAACGAGTGTAACAAGTGGTACTATAAACGCTGTTATACCTGTAAATTCGGTTAGTGCTAGTGCTTATAGAATACGAGTAGTAGCTAGTTCACCAGCAGTAACTGGTTCGGATAATACGGTGAATTTATCGATAGTTAATGGCACGTATGCATCAGCAACTAATTTGTCTGGTTTTACGTACAAACAAAATTTGGGACCTTCTAATGTGCTTTCGGCTACTTTCGGAGGGACTTTTTTAACTTCAAATATTCGACTTGAATCGGTTAGTGGTAATTTTGAATTTTCAACATCAAACAGTCCATTTAGTGGTTCTTCGGTAGTTATATTGCCTGTTGTGAATGGTTCGGTGGCTCTAACTCCTGTTTATGTTCGATTGAAAGCGGGATTGAATATTGGGTCGTACACCGATTCTATTCGTGTAACCTCCACTGGTTTTGAAGCTAAGTTCGTTTCTTTAAGCGGTACAGTAACTTCTAGCCCAAATGTAACCGTTGCACCTACATCGTTAGCTTTGGGTGGTTATAACTTTGGTGGAGGCCCTACAGCAGCTCAAAACTTTACAGTAAGAGCAAGTCGTTTATCGGGTGCTGTAACCATAACACCACCAGCAGGTTTCGAATTGAAGTTAAGTTCTGTAAGTACCTACCAAAGTACTGCTTTAACGATTAATCCTGATTTCCCAGCTTCAAATTCAGATTCCTTGTTAATTAAAACAATTAATGTGCGTATGAAAGGTGGTTTAGGAAGCGGAGTTCATTCAGGGGATATTACAATTGGTGCTTCAGGTGCAACTACTCGTACAGTTGCTGTTTCAGGTACTGTGAATGCGAAAGCAAGTATCTTAAATTCGACCTCGTTTTTAGGTGCATTTATTTACACACTCAATGCAGGTCCTTCACGAGTGCAAGGATTTCAGTTAAAAGTGAATGATTTAGCTGCTGCTTCAACCATTACTATTACACCACCAACAACTGCTAATTACGAAATTTCACGAACACGTACTGGTACATATCAAACTACAGCTATTACTATATCAAATGTGTCTGGTAATTTTACCGATTCGGTTTTTGTTCGACTAAAAAGTGGTTTGGTTGTAGGTAATTATGGCCCACAGGGTGTGATTATAACAGCAACTGGTGCAGTTACCAAAAGTGTAGCTTGCGTAGGTAAGGTGGTAAATGCTGCAACATTATCGACTTCAACAAGTACAATTACAGGTTTTGGATATCAACAAGCAAATGCTATTAATCCTCCTGGTATATCAAACAATGGCCCATCGAATACCCAAACTTTTGTGTTGTCGGGTACAAGTTTAAACAATGATGCTACAATAACAGCACCAGATAATTTCGAAATTTCGTTTAGTCCTACTTCAGGTTTTGCTACAACCATTACGGCTGTTAGAGCATCGGGTATTATTGCACCACGAAATGTCTATGTTCGTTTAAAAAGTGGTTTAGGTGTTGGCTCGTTTACTGGCAATGTTAATATCAGCTCAGCAGGGGCTACGAGCCTTCAGGTAGCTTTAGCTTCAGCCAAAGTATATGCTTCACCTCTTGTAAGTGCTTCGGGTGGTGGTGATTATTGCTTAGGCTCAACCATCAACTTATCGAGTACGGGTGGTAGTGAATTGGCGAATCGTTTCTGGGAGGGGCCAAATAGTTTCTACAGCATCAATCCAAGTCCAGTGTTGTCGACCAATGCAACGGCAGCTTTGAATGGTGATTATGTGGTAACTGCCAACGTAATGGTAGGAGGGAACTTAGTTTATAATGGTAATTTTGAACAAGGAAATGTTGGTTTTGGTAGCGCTTATGGCTACCCAACATTACCTTTCTCAACGAATTCATTGGTCCCCGAAGGTTTATATGCCATTACAACTACTGGTAGTGTAGTACATTATAATTTCAATACAAATCCAGATCATACGGCAGATCCAAGTAATTTGCAAATGATTATTAATGGAAATACAAGTGCAGGGGCGGTTGTGTGGTCACAAAATGTATCGGTTTTACCAGGTTCCGATTATCAATTTACATATTGGTTACAAACAGTTATTAATGGTACTGATAAAGCTCCTTCAAAATTACAGTTGTATATTAATGGTGTTGCTGCAGGTCCTGTTTATACAGCTAACCCAACATCAGGAGTTTGGACTCAATACATTTATAATACAAACTCTGGTTCGAGTAGCTCATTGAATTTAGAATTAATAAATCAAACAATTATTGCAGGTGGTAATGACTTTGCTCTCGACGATATTGAATTAACGCAAGTCCTATATGCAAAAGATACAGTGACTGTTGCCGTTGGTTCCGCACTGCCAGTAAGCGTATCGGTTGTTGCATCACAAACCAATGTTGCTCCCAATGTACCTGTGACATTTACCGCTACGCCTACAAATGGCGGAACTGCCCCAATTTATAAATGGGTTGTAGGTTCTGATACACTGCAATCGTCAAGCAGTCCTACTTTTACTCGTTCGTTTACAACAACTACTACAGTTAAGTGTATTTTAGTTTCGAGCTTAAACTGTGTAACAGGTAATCCAGCTAGTACAAACACTACTGTTACCGTAACTGCACTCCCTAATCCAAACTATTGGTTTGGTATACTTGATACCGATTGGGCTAAAGCTGCGAACTGGACAGATAATAGAGTTCCAAACCCAGGTGAAGACGTAGAGTATGCAACAGTTGCAAATTATGGTTTAGCTGCTAAAAAGGATTTATATGTAGATGATGTACGAATAGTTGGGAATATTATCAATGCAACTAATCGGAAACTAGTTATTCCTGCAGGTAAACAGTTAATTGTGAATAATAATATTAGTTTTAGTTATGGTGTAAATCGAGATTCGTTGATTGAAGTTAGAGCAACTACGCCTTTGGTAGGGGGCTTGCCTGGTGCTGCAAATGGAACCTTAATATTTAATAATGCTCAAAATAATCCTGTTAGTGCCACAGTTCAAATGTATTCGCCTGCCACTTGGGATTTGAGTAAGCCGGTAAATCATAAATACAATTGGCAATTTTTTGGCATTCCAGTTAGCAGTTTAGTGGCTGTACCAACTTTTAAAGGTGCTTATGTTCGCGAATTAATTGAAAGTGATAAAGATACGGCTACCCACTGGCGCTCGTTAACAGACAACTCTGTTTTAATTCCATTTAAAGGTTATGAATTATGTCAGAATACAACTAAAATATATACTTTCAAAGGACAATTAGTTAATTCGAATTACAACTCAGGGCAACTCGTTAAAACAGTTGGAGCGCTCTATCCTGGTCAGCATTTACTTGCTAATCCATATACCTGTGCTATTGATATTAAATTTATTGAATTCGGTTCGGGAGTTGAGGCAACAGCCTATCTATACAATACGGGTAGTTTTAATAGTTGGAAGCTTAATCCGATTAAAAATGATCAAGGTTTAACAATTGTTCCTGGACAATACAATTCGGTACCTAAAAATCAGGCTGGTAATTTCGGGCTTTTTGGTCAAATACCTTCTATGGGTACTTTTATGGTGCGTATTCCAAAGAGTTCACCAAGTACCTCGCAATCGTATGTGGCTATTAACTATGCTGCAGTGGCAGCCAAAAACACCGATCGTCAGCGTGCCGAAGAGTATTCAGTTACTAAAGAACAATCGTCAACTCTAATCTCGGTTGAAGGAGAATCTGGTGCCGATAAAGTATGGCTTATGAGTCACGAAACCTATACTCGTGATTTTGATAATGGGTATGACGGACGTAAATTGGCTGGTTTAGCATTAAACCCACAGATCTATGCGCTCGAAAAGGATACAAAATATCAAATAAATGCTGTTGAGAATATTAATAATACTTCTTTAGCATTTCAGGCTGGTATCGATACTAAGTATACTGCAATAATAAAGAACAACCCAATGGTTTTGCATAAGTATCGTAAGATGTATTTACATGATTTGATTGATAATAATATTGTCGATATTTTAGCAGATAGCACTGCTTATCAATTTACAGCTAATACGTCTGTTGATCCTATTATTCGTTTCAAAATACTTGCTCAAAAGTATGAAGATGATACGCAGAATGAAATACACACCCAAGTATATCGATTAAACAACACCATAAGAGTACAGAATTTTAGTAAATTTGTTGGACGAGTTTATTTGTATGATATAACAGGGCGTGTGATTGATAGCAGAGAGTTAAATGCTGAGGAAAATATTGGTATTCCAGTTTACGACAAGTCGGCATACGTAGTCAAAGTAGTTGTTGCCAATAAAACAGAAACGACAAAATTAATACTAGAGTAGAATTTTGAATTTATATTAAAGACCCATCAATTGCAGACCTAAAAACTGCGATTGGTGGGTTTTTTGATTCATTTGTAATAATTACTTTGATTTTATATGATTTTTGTAGTAAAAATTTCAGTAAATAACTAATAAGAACTATTACATCATCCCAAATGTTATATCTTTGTAGTGTTATTTTATTTATTTCACAGACTATACTATCGTTCATTTTTTCAGATTAAATTTTAATCTGAATTTTTATAAAAAAATCTCCATATTTTTATGCATTTTAAATTTCCCCTCTATTCACTTCTTTTTCTTCTATTTTTCACTTTCTTTGTTGTTCAATCTGGATTTGGTGCTGTTAAAACTTGGATTGGGGGTACTGGTACAAGTTTAAGTTGGAATTTAAATGGCAACTGGAGCCCTGCAGGTGCTCCGACTACGGGTGATGATATCGTATTTAATACTGCTGGTGTAATTACCTTTATTACCTCTCCAACAGGAAATAGAACATTTAACTCATTAACGATTAATGCTGGGGTGGTTAATATCGGTGGTACGAATAGGGGTTTCACGCTCGGTGGTAAGTCGGGTGCTGATTTTGTTGTAGCAAGTGGAGCTTCCTTCAATTCAAATTCTATCAATATAACATTAGCTAGCAATGCGACTGCAACTATAGCTGGTACTTTCACCAATGTAAGAACTTTTAATACAAACGGAACCGCTGTGGTGGCCACTGTTACTGGTACAATCGTTAACTTAGGTGTAATTACCAATGCAAGTGCATCAAATCTATTGTTTAATTCTGCATCTATTTATCAGCATTCGCAAAATGGTGGGTCTATACCCACTGCAACATGGAATACGAGTTCGAATTGTAATATTACAGGTATAGTGAGTGATGTACCTGGTGGATTGAATCAATCGTTTGGAAATTTCACTTGGAATTGTGCGGGACAATCCAGCGATATTTCGTTAGGTGCTAATTTAAAAACCATTAATGGTAATTTTACAGTAACGCTGCCGAGTGCACGTCAACTCATTTTGTCGGGCGGTACAACAACTACGCTTAATGTTCAGGGGAATTTTTTACTATCGGCCGGTACGCTTAATTTTAACTCGGGCAGTAACGCGTCTACAATGAATGTTGCAGGCAATTTCACACATACTGGCGGAACTATTACCGAAAGTGGAGATGGAAGTGGTAGCGTTGTTTTTAATGGTACAGCCATACAAACCTATACTTCTGGAGGTACAGTGTCGAATACAATTAACTTTACAGTAAATAATTTAGCTTACTTGCAAATGGGAACAGGAGCAAGCCCGAGTACAATTACTGGTGGAGGTACCTTTACTTTATCGGCTGGTGCAACGCTTGGTGTTACTTCTCCAAGTGGGTTAACCACGTCTGGAACATCAGGGAATATCCAATCTGCTGGAAGAACATTCACAGCTGGAGCTAATTATATTTTTAACGGTACTTCGGCACAGGTAACTGGCAGTGGTTTTGCGGCTAATGCACCAGCTAATGTCACAATTTCGAATGCGGCTGGTGTTAGCTTGAGTGCAAGTAGAACTATATCGGGCAATTTACTTTTAACAACGGGTGCACTTCTCGATTTGAGCGCTAACACATTGAATCGAACTACTAGTGGTGGTACTTTAAGTCTCAATGCAAACTCCAAGTTAACCTTAGGTGGTGCATCCAATTTTCCATCAAATTTTGGAACTATTGATTTAGTTAACTCAAGTACTGTGGATTATAATGTGGGTGATCAGCTTGTTTCGTCGCAGCTATATGGTAATTTAACGCTGTCTGGTGGAACCAAAACGCTTGCAGCTGCTTGTACTGTGAATGGGAACTTGAGTCTTACGTCGAGTTTATTGGTACTTGGTGCAAGTAATTTAACGCTCGGCGCTACAACAAGTATTAGTGGAGTATTTGATGCTAATAATATGATCGTGGCTTCAGGAACTGGTGCCTTGCGTAAATTTTTTACTGGTGCTGCTAGCTTTACATTTCCTATTGGAGATAATGTGAGTGTTGCCGAATATTCTCCTTTTAGCTTAACAATTAACTCGGCTACTTTTAGTCCAGGTGCTTTAGTTGCCGTAAATGTTACGGATGATAAACACCCCAATATTAGCGGAACAACTAACTTTATTTCTCGTTTTTGGACAGTGACACAAACAGGATTAACTAATATCAATGCGGGAATAAATGCCACTTTTACGGCAAATGATATTGCTGGTTTTGATTTTTCGAAGGTTATAAGTTCAAGGTTTAATAGTAATAATCTAGAATGGACTGACCACTCTGCGGCTACTGCTACTCAATTGTCGGCAACTTCAATTAGCTCTTTTGGCGATTTTACGGGTCGAAATAATATCCCAACAATAGTAACTTCGCTTGCGAATTTATCTGGGTTCAACTATACCTATGGCTTTGGACCATCATCTATTCAGTTATTTGATGTAAGTGGTTCTGGTTTAAATACGAACATCGAGGTACTGCCAACCGATTCGTTCGAAATATCAACTTTAGGAGGTACTTCGTTTGTAGCCATGCCACTTGTGCGCTTAAATGTATTGAATAGAGAGGTGTTGTCAACGCCTGTTTATGTGCGTTTAAAAGCGGGTTTACCTGCCAAATCTTCGATAATTAATAGTATTAGTTGTACCTCAACAAATGCTACATCCGTGAATATTAGCTGTTCAGGGTCAGTTACTGGTGCACCGCAAATCGTGTTAACTCCAACATCTTTAACCGGATTTTCTTATAATTTAGGTGCTACAACATCGCCTTCTCAACCACTTTTGGTAACAGGCTCCAATTTAGTATCAAATATTACGGTTACGGCATCAACAAACTACGAATTAGCAACCACAGCATCGGGCACATACGCATCAAGCTTAAACTTAGTTCAATCAGGAGGCAATGTAAATACTACTATTTATGTGCGCTTGAAAATTGGTTTGCAGGCTGTTGTTTATAACGAAACAATTCAGTTTACAAGTACGAATGCCGCAACTGTCAATCTTCCATGCGAGGGCGAGGTGAAACGAGCAAGTTTAAGTGTGTCGAAACTGGCATTAGCTGGATTCATTTATAAAGTTGGCACTGGGCCATCACAAATTCAATCGTTTACAGTTAGTGGAAGTACCTTGTCTGATAATGTGATAGTAACGCCTCCAACAAATTTTGAAATATCGACTGATGGTGTGAATTTCTTTTCTACTGCACGAACTATACCGCAAGTGTCGGGTGCTGTAACTGCTGTTACGGTTTATGTTCGTTTAAAGTCAGGGTACGCTATTGGTGTCTATGGCGATCAAAGCATAACTGTTGCTGCCACTGGGGCTATTTCACAAACCGTAAAATGTAGTGGTCAAGTATCGGCATCGGTAGCAACCATCAGTTCTGTAAATACCTTAAATGGTTTTTTCTACCTTTTTGGAAAAGGACCTTCAGTAGTTCAAAACTTCACTGTAAGTGGCACGAGTTTATTAGGGCCGATTTTGATAATGGCTCCATCTAGTTTTGAGTTATCAACAAACGGTACTAGTTTTAGCTCTTTTCTAAATATTCCAAATGTTGGAGGTTTTGTTAATGCTGCAACTGTTTACGTACGCTTAAAGTCGGCCTTAAGTGTTGGTACGTACAATGCCGAATCGATCGTTATGACATCGCCAGGGGCTGCTGATGTGAATATTGTGGCAAATGGTAAAGTTTTAACAACACCAACTATCGTGGCTGGCCCCGCGGGTTTAGATTCTATCTGCCCGAATACAAGCGTCAGTTTAACAAGTACAGGCACAAACATTACGAACCAAACATGGTCAGGTCCCAATGGATTTTCGTCGACAGCTGCTAATGTGTCGCTAGGGGTAGTTACAGCGGCTAATAATGGAAATTATATTGTTACTGGTAATGTGCTCAGTGGTGTAAATTTATTGACCAATGGAAATTTCGAATTAGGTAATACCGGCGATTTAGGGTTTGGTACTTCGTATATTCATCAGCGTGTAGCCCCAGCTGCTAAGGGTAACTATTGGGTGTGCTTTAATCCGCAGGATGTGTATGGTTCCTTTACCAATAGAGGTGATCATACTACTGGTTCAAGTTATCAGATGGTAGTGGATGGTGGAACTTCAAATGGTATGATTGTTTGGTCGCAAACAGTATCTGTAGTGCCTAATGCCGAATTTCAATTCAAATATTGGGTTCAAACAGTTTACAATCATGCAAATTTAGCAAGTTTGCAATTGTTTATTAACAATATTCCTATTGGCTCGGCAACTACAGCGCCTGCCTATGCTGCCGGTTGGCAAGAGTTTACTTATAATGCCAATTCTGGAAGTAGCACTAGTTTACAGCTCACTTTGATTAATAAAAGCTTGCAACCCGATGGAAATGACTTTGCGTTAGATGATTTAAGCCTCGAACAAGTTTTGCAAGTGAAAGATACCGTGTTTTTACAGGTGTTGCCAACATTAACGCCTTCGGTTGTTGTTACAGCTTCCGAAAATCCTGTATATGCTGGTACACTTGTTACTTTTACGGCAAATGTAACAAATGCAGGTCCAAGTAAATCATATCAATGGCAAGTAGGGGGCGTAAATGTGGATGGAGCAAATGGTGTTACTTTCGATTATGCACCAACCGATGGACAGGTAATCACCTGTGTTGTTAATTCAGCTTATAACTGCTTGACAATTAATCCAGTGTCAGATAGCGAAATAATGGAAGTTCGCAATAGAACTAACTATTGGTATGGTGGGGTGAGCGAAGACTGGGGAACTCCTGCAAACTGGACGCAGGGATTTGTGCCTTTAGCCGGTAACGATGTGGTTTTTGCAACCACTGATAATTATACCAGTGTGGCTCAACGCAATTTAGTTCTCGATATAGATAGAACAATTGGTAATTTGATCAATGCAACTACAAAATCTGTCATTATTCCTGCTGGTAAATCGCTTATTGTTAATAACAACATAGTTCAAACACCATTGCTAACTAATTTAATTCAAATTAAGGCGAGCACAACGCTTCCGAATGGTACGCTCGTGTTTAATAACACGCAAAGTAATCTCGTAAAAGCAACGGTCGAAATGTATTCGCCTGCAAGCTGGGATTTAACCAAACCTGTAAATCAAAAGTACAATTGGCAGTATTTTGGCATTCCTGTGAGTAGTGTTGGCGCTTTACCTACATTTTATGGTGCATATGTTCGTCAGCGCTTAGAGTATAAAGATAAAATTGAGAATCACTGGGAGCAATTAACAAATGAATCGGTATTAGTGCCTTTTAAAGGATATGAGCTATGCCAAAAAACGGCCAATACACTTTATACATTTACTGGCGACTTAATAAATAACGACTATAATACAGGTCAACTAGTTAAATCCGAAGGTGTTGGCGCTTTATATCCTGGGCAACATTTGTTAGCAAATCCTTATACCTGTGCAATTAATATTAAAAACCTTGAGTTTGGTGCTGATATGGAAGCTATTGTTTATTTATACAATACAGGTACATTTACAAGTTGGCTCGAAGGTTCTAAGTCTGGTTTTGATACATTTAGTATTCCAGGGCATTATAATTCGGTTCCTAAAAATCAATCGGGTTATGCTGACATTTTAGGTCAAATTCCTTCAATGAGCTCTTTCTTAGTTCGCATTTTAAGTGGTCGTTCAAGCTCACCTCAATCGTATGTAGCAATTGACTATAGCGCCGTGTCGTCGAAAAATACCGACAGGCAGCGCTCAGGTGCATATACGGTTAGCGATGAGCAAACTACAACGCAACTAATGGTTAGAGGTGAGTATGGTGCTGATAGAATGTGGCTCATGTCTCATAATTCGTATTCAAATAATTATGATAATGGTTACGATGGCTATAAAATGCTAGGTACAGCTTTAAATCCTCAGATTTTTGCAATTGAAAATGGTATTAAATATCAAATTGATGCGATTGCTGATTTGAATAACACTTCAGTTTCTTTTCAAGCTGGTGTTGATACAGATTATACACTAACTATTGTAAACAACCAAGCAACATTACAAAAGTACGCTAAATTGTTTTTACACGATTTAGTTACCGATAAGGTAGTCGATGTGTCGAAAGATACTACTCACTATAGTTTTAGTGCATCAACCACCGCCGATCCTATTGTTCGGTTTAAAATTATAACCCAACAAGTAGAAGTTGGCAATGTGCAAAATGCGGCATGTGAAGTTTATTCGCACGATGGAAAAATACGAGTTCAGAACTTTACTGAAAACTCGGGTAAAGTCATTGTTTATGATTTCTCTGGAAAAGTTATAGCAATGAAAACAATTTCTGGAGTCGAAAATTTAAGTCTGACTTTGCCACGCAAAGTGGTATATATTGTAAAATCGGTTATTGGAAATAAAACGGATGTCACGAAATTAATAGTTCAGTAATTTTTCATTATTCTTTAATTCAGTATATAATCCAAAACAAACATTTTCGATAGATGGTTGTTTTGGATTTTATACATTTAGCAACAAACACATAGTAATATGACATACATACTTAATTCTTCCGATCGTTATTTAAATTATAATTTAGTGATGAAGGCCGAATTTTCTGAACGCGTTCAAAAAATATCAATCAATGCTGGTTTTACCTGCCCCAATAGGGATGGAAGTAGAGGTTTTGGTGGCTGTACTTATTGCAATAATCAAACTTTTAGTCCGGAGTATTGTAAACCTACAAAATCCATTACGCAGCAAATTCAAGAAGGTATTGCTTTTTTTAATCACAAATACGAAGCCCAAATTTACTTGGCTTATTTTCAATCGTATACCAATACCTATGATTCGATAGATAAATTAAAAGCCCTATATGCTGAAGCTCTTGCGCATCCCAAAGTTGTGGGCATTGTTATTGGTACCCGTCCCGATTGTGTCAATGATGAATTGCTTGATTATTTTGCCGAATTATCAAAATCGTTTTATGTAATGATTGAGTATGGTGTTGAGTCAACCAGCGATAAAACCTTGGAATTTATAAATCGTGGTCACGATTATGCATGTGCCGAAAAGGCTATTCGCGATACTGCTGCTCGCGGCATACGTGTAGGAGCACATCTTATTTTGGGCTTGCCGCACGAAAGCAGAAATGTTATTCTTGGGCATGCACGAAGAATTTCGCAATTGCCGCTTACTGCCATTAAGCTACACCAACTTCAATTGGTAAAAGGTACCAAAATGGCAAAACAATATGCCGAACATCCCGAATGGTTTAAACTCTATACGGCTGACGAATATATTGATTTAGTGATAGATTTTATAGAGCTGCTACGTCCTGATATTGCCATTGAACGTATGATTTCTCAATCGCCTCCAGGCTTTTTAATTGCACCCGAATGGGGTCTTAAAAACTTCGAATTTATTGTTAAAGCAGAGCGTCGAATGATTCAGCGTAATGCGCATCAGGGTAGCAATTACCATCCTTCGAAATAAAAACAGGTGTTTTTGTTGATAACTAATTTTTGTAGGCAAGCATGCTTACAAAAATTCTGTGTATCTTTAAGGCTCACTTTTTTAATCGAGTATCAAATTTTAAATAGCTGTATTTCAGTTCTCCATATATGAGTTCATTTGTTCATCTTCACGTCCATTCTTATTTTTCTGTTCTCGATGGTATGTCTAGCATTTCGGGGCTTGTTGACAAAGCTTCAAAGTCGGGCATGAATGCCATTGCACTTACTGATCACGGTAATATGTTTGGTATTAAAGAACTTTTTAATTATACAAAAAAGAAAAATGGCAAAGTAAAAGATAAAATTAAATCAATAGAAAAGGAGCTAAAAGAGGCTGACCTAAGTGATGAGCAACGACAGCAACTCGAAGCCGACCTTCTCGATGCAAAATCACATTTATTTAAGCCAATATTAGGATGCGAGGCTTATGTAGCTCGCCGTAGTCGCACATTTAAAGAATCGCAAGAAGATAGAAGTGGGTATCACTTGGTATTGCTGGCCAAAAACAAAATAGGATATCGCAATCTGTGTAAACTAGTTTCGCATGGGTGGGTCGAAGGTTTTTATTATCGTCCGCGTATCGACCACGAAATTCTAAAAAAATACAGCGAAGGTATTATCGCTACCTCAGCTTGCTTGGGGGGCGAAATTCACAAAAAGGTGGAGAGTGGAAATCTCGAGGAGGCCGAAAAAGCGGTACTTTGGTACAAAGAGATTTTTGGCGACGACTATTACATTGAGCTTCAACGCCACAAAACCGACAAGCCGAATGCTGATTACAGCTGTTTCGATAAACAGCAACTCCAAAATGCTGAATTAATAAAACTGGCTCGCAAAACAAATACCAAGTTGGTAGCTACTAACGACGTTCACTTTGTGGAAGAGGAGCATGGCGAAGCGCACGAACGACTTATTTGTTTGAGTACGGGTAAGGATTTGGATGATCCTACGCGTATGCGATATACCAAACAAGAGTGGTTGAAAACGCCTGAGCAAATGTTGCAGATATTTGCAGATGTACCTGAGGCGCTCGAAAATTCAGTTGAAATTGCGAATAAAGTCGAGTTTTACGATATCGATTCAGGGCCTATGATGCCTGTGTTTCCCATTCCCGAAGAATTTGGAACAGAGCAGCAATATCGACTAAAGTTCACCGAAGAAATGCTTCGCGAGGAGTTTTTGGATGGATTTGATCGATTGGGTGGATACGATAAGGTGTTACGTGTGAAACTTGAGGCCGATTATTTGGCTAAACTTTCGTTTGAAGGTGCTCAACGCCGCTATGGCGATGTGCTTACCGATGAACAAAAAGAGCGCATCGACTTTGAGTTGCAAGTAATGAAAACCATGGGTTTCCCTGGTTACTTTCTAATTGTTCAGGACTTTATTGCCAATGCTCGAGCAATGGGTGTGTCGGTAGGTCCCGGACGTGGTTCGGCGGCAGGTTCGGTGGTTGCTTACTGTTTGCGTATTACCGATATCGATCCGCTTAAGTACGACTTGCTGTTTGAGCGTTTTCTGAATCCTGATCGTATTTCGATGCCCGATATTGATATCGACTTTGATGATGATGGGCGCGGGCAAGTACTACGCTGGGTGACCGATAAATACGGCAAGGAGCGTGTGGCGCAAATTGTGACGTATGGTACAATGGCCACCAAATCGTCGATAAAGGATGTGGCGCGTGTTCAAAAACTACCACTTTCGGAGGCTGATAGATTAACGAAACTTATTCCTGATAAATTTCCCGAAGGTCCTGATGGAAAGTCGCCCAAGGTGAATATTGCCAATTGTTTGAAGTATGTGCCCGAACTGATGCAGGCACGAAACTCCTACGATTTAAATCTGGCCAACACGCTTCGGTACGCCGAAATGCTCGAAGGAACAGTGCGGCAAACGGGTGTACATGCCTGTGGTGTAATTATTGGTGCCGACGATTTAGCAAATCTTGTTCCGCTTAGTACAGCTGTAGATAAAGAAACAAATCAAAACATTCTTGTTACTCAATACGAAGGTTCGGTTATTGAAGAGGTTGGTTTAATTAAAATGGACTTCCTTGGGCTAAAAACCTTATCAATTATTAAAGAGGCATTATCCAATATTCGTAAATCTAAAAATATCGATTTAGATATTGATGCTATCCCGATTGACGATGCGCCGACATACGAGCTTTTTAGTAAAGGTATGACTGTAGGTACATTTCAGTTTGAGTCGGCTGGTATGCAAAAGCACCTTCAAGCCTTGCAGCCTACTCAGTTCGAAGATTTAATTGCCATGAATGCCCTCTATCGACCAGGTCCTATGCAATATATTCCGCAGTTTGTTAATCGTAAACACGGCCGTGAAACTATTGAATACCCATTTCCAGAAATGGAAAAACGTCTGAAAGACACCTACGGAATTACCGTTTATCAAGAGCAAGTCATGCTTTTAAGCCGCGATTTGGCTGGCTTTACACGTGGCCAGAGTGATGAGCTACGTAAGGCCATGGGTAAAAAGTTGGTGGATAAAATGGAGGCCCTTAAGGTTAAATTTATGGCTGGATGCGAAAAAAATGGTTTCGGTCCAAATGCTAAATTAGAACAAATATGGGCCGACTGGGCTGAGTTTGCTAAATATGCCTTTAACAAATCGCATGCTACTTGCTATTCGTGGATAGCTTATCAAACCGCATACCTAAAAGCTAATTTTCCCGCCGAATTTATGGCTGCCAACTTAACGCGCAACCGCGATGATATTGCCGAGGTTGGTAAATTTATGGACGAGTGTAAATCTATGGGGATGCATGTTTTAGGACCCGATGTTAACGAAAGTGATTTGACATTTACGGTGAATCACGCGGGAAATATCCGTTTTGGTCTTGGGGGAATAAAAGGAGTAGGAGAGGGTGCTGTAATTGCAATTGTTGATGAACGTAAAAAAAATGGTCGTTATACCAGCGTTTTCAACTTTATGGAGCGTGTAAACCTGACTGCATGTAATAAACGTACCATTGAAAGTTTAGCTCTCTGTGGTGCTTTTGATGGCTTTGCCGACATTAAACGCGAACAGTTTATGGCCGAAAATGCCAAAGGTGAGCTGGTGCTCGATACTATTTTACGCTACGGAAACCGTTTTCAGGCTGATATGGCCATGAGTAAAAATTCCTTGTTTGGCGACGAGGATGCCATTGAAATTTCGAAACCTGAGATTCCGCCTGTGCAACCCTGGTCGCCACTCGAAAAACTGAATAAAGAGCGTGACCTAATTGGAATGTACTTGTCGGCTCATCCGCTCGATGAGTTCGAAATGGAAATGAGCTATGTTTGTAATGCTACAACAACCGACCTGAAGGATATTTCGCTCCTCCAAGGTAAGCAATTGCGCATTGGTGGTATGGTAACAACGGTGCGTCATGGTACTTCTAAGGCTGGAAATCCATATGGAATACTTACTCTTGAGGATTATGCGGGAGCATTCGAGTTTGCGTTGTTTGGGCCTAATTATGTAGAGTATAATAAATACATGATCAAAGATTTATATCTCTATATAAACGCAATTGTGCAGGAAAGAGGAGCCGATTGGAAGTTTAAAAAGCCATCAGATCCCAATTTACCTAAGGAATTAGAATTGAAAATTCAAAAAATTGAACTTTTTAATGAAGTAAAGGATAAGTTGGTTGATCGATTAACGTTGGAAATTCCGTTGCAAAATATTGATGAAGAAACAACAACCGTACTTAATGAAATGCTTTTTAAAAATCGTGGTACTGTTAACCTGTTTGTAAATGTGTACGATGAAAATTCGCCACAACGTGTGAAGCTTTTTTCTCGACAACACAGGTTGGCAATTGATGCCGCTTTGTATAAGCATATTAAACGTTTAAAACAAAGCGGAATATTGGATTTTCAAATCAATTAGTGTTTTATAGAGTAAATCAATCATTATATTGATGTTTCAAAATCAATATTTGATTGAAAAAAGTATGTTTTATTGCTCTGAGTGTATTAACTTTGCAATTAATTAATGAAACAACAAAAATTACAAGAATTATAAATATATAAAATTAATAATCATGGCATTACAATTAACCGATGGAAACATCAAGGAAATTATTAACAGTGGAAAACCAGTTGTAGTTGATTTTTGGGCAGAATGGTGTGGTCCTTGTCGTATGGTTGGTCCTATTGTTGAGGAGTTGGCAGCTGAGTACGAAGGCAAAGTTATTATTGGAAAAATGGATGTGGATGAAAATGTAGAAACTCCACAGGAGTACGGTATCCGTAATATCCCAACAATCTTATTCTTTAAAGATGGTCAAGTTGTCGACAAACAAGTTGGAGCCACTCAAAAAGCGGTTCTTGCAGCTAAAATTGATGCATTGTTGTAGTCGCAAGTTCAATTATACTTTAAAAGCTGTTGATTTAAAAATCAGCAGCTTTTTTTATTCTTGCTACCCTGTTGTACCTTTTTATTATTCGACTTACCGAATTCTGTAGTTGAAGAGGCTTTGGGTAAGGACGTGTATTTATCTGTTAATCCAATTTTGAATTTTAATTTTGTCAATTCGTTCAAATTCAGATGTGTTTTCAGTAACCATAATTAGTTCATTTTCAACTGCTGTACAGCCTATTAATAGGTCGTAATCTCCAATCATTGTACCGCTAGAAACTAATCGAGCTTTTTCTTTTCCATAGAAATAAATTGCACTATAAATTGGAAGTACTGCAACGAATTCTAATAACTCCTGTATCAATTTATGATTCTTGGTTGGGTGCTGACTTTTTTCAGCACCATAAACTAATTCGGCAAGCGTTATTTCAGAAATGGCTAAGTTTTCAATACCAACTTCCTCAAATTTAGAGAGTAAATTAAATCTGCCTCTAAAAAAATGGATGCAAATATTCGTATCTAATAAGTAATTCATTAAAATTCTAAAATTTCACGATTATTGATTCTTGAACTTCTTATCTCTGATATAATTGAGTCTGAATCTCTATTGTCTTTCCATGTGCCAAACAATGAACTGATACTAGTTTGTTTTTTGTTTGGTTCTTCAATCGACTCGGTAAGCTTTATTATTAGTTTTTTCTTCGAATTTGTATCCATTCTATACAAAAATCCAAAGAAATTTTCAATTGACTTATTGTTTAAATTGATCGTATTCATACTTAATTCTATTTTGAAAATTTTACAACAAAGATAACACAATTGTATGAATATTAGTTTGAAAATTTTAATAATGTGCTTCAATGCATCCTAATAGCAAACTAGATCCGAACTACATTTCAGATTGTTTGATATATTATCGTTGAGCGTTAAAAAATCCATTGATTGAGTGTTGTGTAGTTTATGTGAATTTGATGGTATTTCTAAAAACAAACAAGAGAAGATTCTGATTTGAACCTTCTCTTTGTTTATTTTGAAATTTAAGTATTATCTCAACCGCATTTTGAATAGCCACAACTTTTACAAGTTAAGCAGCCTTCTTGGTAGATAAGTGATTTTTGACCGCAACTTGGACACTCTTGCTCGGCAATTTGTGTTCCATCGGGAATGTATTTTTTAAGTGCACGTTCAACACCCACTTTCCATGTGTTGATTGATTCGATGTCGAATTGAAGACCCGAAACAAGTTTTACCACTTGATCGATTGGCATTCCGTAACGTAATACACCCGATATGAGTTTGGCGTAGTTCCAGAATTCTTTGTCGAATTTGTGCGATAAACCTTCAACGGTTGTTTTGTAACCACGTTTATTTTGAAATTGGAAGTCATATCGTTTATGTCCATTTTCATCAAGTGTTTTAATGATTTTACCTTCGGTAACGGTTTTTGGAAGCAAAATTCCTTCTTCGTCGTCGGCTAAACCAGTAAAAATCTCGTACGGTTTACCATTTTTCAATCCTACAAAAGCAATCCACTTGTCTTTTGAGTTTTGGAAACGTACAACTTCGCAATCCAATTCTTTAGGGCGAACCAATTGATCTTCGTCGTAAGGGAAGCAAACTGTTTTGGCTTCTTTGCTTTCCTCTTTCTTTTCGGTAGTTGCAATAAGTACACCAGCACGTGAACCATCACGGTATACGGTAACTCCTTTACAACCTACACGCCAAGCTTCTTCGTATAAACGACCTACTAGTTCCTCGTCGGCATTGTTCGGTAAATTTACAGTTACGCTAATTGAGTGATCTACCCATTTCTGAATACGACCTTGCATTTGCACTTTCTTCATCCAGTCTACATCGTTGGCTGTTGCTTTGTGGTAAGGCGATTCCTCTACCAGTTTTTCAACCTCGTCTTTGGTGTAGTGTTTGGCAGTTGGGTGACCGTTTGCTTCCATCCAAGTAACAAATTTGTGGTGGAAAACCACATATTCTTCCCAGTTGTCGCCATTTTCATCAATAAAGTCAACGCGAACGTTTTTATCGTTCGGATTTACTTTGCGTCTGCGAGTGTATACAGGCATAAATACTGGTTCAATACCCGATGTAGTTTGTGTCATTATACTTGTTGTTCCGGTTGGAGCAATAGTTAAACACGCAATATTTCGGCGACCGTATTTGGCCATATCCTTATAAAGTTCAGGGTCAGCTTCGCGTAGTCGTTGAATAAACGGATTATTTTCTTCGCGTTTAGTTTCGTAAACAGTAAAAGCACCTCGTTCTTTAGCCATAGTTACCGACGAACGATAGGCAGCAATTGCAAGTGCTTTGTGTACTTTTTCCGAAAAGTCAGTCGCCTCATCTGTTCCGTAGCGGAAACCTAAAGCAGCTAACATATCACCCTCGCCAGTTATACCAACACCGGTACGACGGCCTTGCGATGTTTTGATTTTAATTTTCTCCCAAAGTTGGTATTCTGTTTGTTTGATAGCATCATCTTCCGGATCGGAATCAATTTTTTTAATAATGCTTTCAATTTTCTCCATTTCAAGGTCGATAATATCGTCCATGATGCGTTGAGCTAATCCAGAATGTTTAGCAAATAGCTCGAAGTCAAAATATGCTTCTTTGGTAAATGGGTTTACAACATATGAATATAAGTTGATGGCCAATAATCGACAGCTATCGTACGGACAAAGTGGAATTTCGCCACAAGGGTTTGTCGAAACTGTTTTGTAGCCTAGGTCTGCGTAGCAATCAGGCACCGATTCGCGAATGATTGTATCCCAAAATAAGATACCTGGTTCGGCCGATTGCCAAGCGTTGTGAATAATTTTTTTCCAAATTGGAGCAGCCTCTACTTCTTTTTCGAACCAAGGATTACTTGCTCCAACAGGGTATTGTTGTTTGTAAAGCGTATTGCTTGTTGCAGCCTTCATGAAGTCGTCGTCCAATTTTACTGATACGTTGGCTCCAGTTACTTTGCCCGACTCCATTTTTGCATCTATAAACGACTCCGAATCTGGGTGTTTAATAGATACGCTAAGCATCAAAGCGCCACGTCGTCCGTCTTGAGCTACCTCGCGTGTTGAGTTTGAGTAGCGCTCCATGAATGGTACGATACCTGTTGAGGTTAGTGCTGAGTTTTTAACGGGTGAACCTTTGGGGCGGATGTGCGATAAATCGTGTCCTACACCACCGCGGCGTTTCATAAGTTGTACTTGTTCTTCGTCGAGTTTAATGATGGCACCATATGAATCGGAATCAGAATCAAAGCCTATAACAAAGCAGTTTGATAACGAAGCAATTTGATGTTCGTTGCCAATTCCTGTCATTGGGCTACCTTGAGGAACAATATATTTAAAGTCACGAAATAGTTCGAATAATTCGTCTTCGCTTTGTGGGTTGGGATATGTTTTTTCGATGCGTGCAATTTCGCGTGCTAATCGACGGTGCATATCGTCAGGGGTCAGTTCGTAAACATTGCCAAACGAATCTTTCAACGCGTATTTGTTTGCCCAAACGCGGGCTGCCAAATCATCGCCTTTAAAAAATTCAAATGAGGCTTCTTTAATTTCTTCTTGTGAATAAGTACGTTTGCTCACGGGATTAAATTTTCTTAAAAAGATTATTATTAGTAATTTATAACTTGTGGAAAATGTGCTCTTAAGCGGTTACAATTTTAGTGATAATTTCTGAGTTGTGCAATATCTTTGATTATTTATTTTTAATTGTTTGAATAAAAGTTTTCCAAAAATAAAATTAAATATCAGATAATGAGATTTATGAGATTTTTGATCTGTTGAAAAGTTTTCCAAAAGTATTTTGAATGCTTTATTTGTTGGAAAGTTGTTGAAAACTTTGTGTGTGAAAGTTTGGTTTGATTAATATGTTAAAAGTGACTGGTTAGCCTAACATTATGCTATTAAATTTCCATTCGAAACACTGAAAATACGAATGTCGCTTTGTAATCGGGCAAGGATGCTATCTAAATGCTCGCGATTAGTGTCAGTAATAAAAATTTGACCAAAATTTTCGCCCGAAACGAGTTGCACTATTCGCTCTACACGTTTCGAATCTAGTTTATCGAAAATGTCGTCGAGCAACAGTATGGGTGGAAAGTTGTGCGCGCGTTGTAAAAAGAAGTGTTGTGCCAATTTTAACGAAACAAGATAAGTTTTGTTTTGGCCTTGTGAGCCTACACGTTTTATGGCAAAACCATCTAGCAGCATTTCAAGTTCATCTTTATGTATGCCTTGAGTTGAATATCCGAGAGCTAAGTCACGACTTCGTGTTTGTTTCATTCGCTCCAATATATCCCCTTTTTCGTGTTGCGATTGGTAGCGTAACTCAATTGCCTCGTGTCCACCCGATATGCGGTTGTAAATATCTTGAAAAATGGGTACAAATTCTTTTAAAAATGCACTGCGTTGCTCATGAATTGATTTTCCATAACTAGCCATCTGCTCTTCCCAAATTTCAAAAAGTGCATCGTCCACTTTTAATTCCGATTTGAGTAGTGCATTGCGTTGGCGTAAAGCATTATTGTAGCTCAGGAGTTGTTGCAGATAGGTATTGTTGCATTGTGATATTACACCGTCAATAAATTTTCGGCGCTCTTCACTTCCTTCCGAAATTAAAAATAAATCGTCGGGCGAAACAAATACAAGGGGCAATAGTCCGATGTGATCAGATAATCGCTCGTATTCTTTTTTATTTCGTTTAAACTGTTTTTTTTGTTTTCGTTTCATGCCACAATACACTTCTTCGCTTTTGTTGTTAACACTGTATTTGCCATTGAGCATAAAAAAGTCGGCATCGTGTTTAATGTTTTGCGAGTCAATTGAATTTGAGTAGCTTTTACAAAACGACAAAAAATATAGCGCATCCAAAATATTCGTTTTTCCCATGCCGTTATCGCCTATTAAGCAATTAATTTTGGGGGAGAAACTCAATTCGGCTTCCGCTATATTTTTGTAATTCAGTATGCTAAGTGAATCAATATGCATGAAAAATGTTTTATCAGTTTACATGCAAATATACATAATAAATTTCACCCATTTGTACATCTCATTTTTAGAGTGTCAATTTGGGTGTTCAGTACGGTCTTTCAGTTTACAATCTTGCATGTGTTCCGTCGCAGAAAGGTAAATTTGCTGAGTGTTTACATCCACACCACGCAACTTTTCGAATGTCGGTTACCTCTACTCGTTTAGGTGCAAATGAACTTCCTTTGTGCGATCCATCGCAAAATGGTTGTTTTGCACTTTTTCCACACATACAATAATAGTAGTTGCCGGGTTGCATGTCCAATACATATGGACTTTTTTGTGAAATTACTGGTTCTTCCATGATATGAACTTTTTTATGCCATTCTGGCGATTAATAAATACTATAAGATTTTTAATTCTAACACTTACAAGCTGCGAAAGTTTTAATTGGTAGCGTGCTAACTTCGTGTGATTCAGTATTGAAAAGTTAGTTTTAGATATATTATTATAAATATTAAAGAAAATATTGAAAGTATGATACTTTTTTTTAAGCGTATGCGTTTTATAATAAAAAAGCGTTTTGTTTTTTCATCTCATTTGTTTAACCCTCTAAATGTAACCGCCATGACAATTAAAAAATCGGAACAAGTAAATCTTGAATCCAAATCGAAATTTTTTGTATTATTAGGTTTAGTAATGGCCTTGTCGACCGTTTATATTGCTTTTGAATGGAGCAAGGATGCTGTAATTTACGACAATTTTGCACAGAACAAGACAGAATTTGAAGGTGATGTTTTTATACCACCTACTGTACAGCCAGAAACACCTCCACCGCCTGCTCCGCCAGTGCCAGTTGTTTTAGAAAATATACATGTAGTTGAGCATGAAGTGCCAAGTGTAGACTTTGATATTCCCGAAGATGATGCTACTTATACTGTATTAGCTCAAGTACCTCAGGCAGCACCCGTGCCCGAAGTTGAGGATGAGATACATACCTGGGTGGCCGAAATGCCTATTTTTAATGGGGATGTAAATGCCTATTTGTCAAAAGCCATTAATTATCCTACAATAGCTGTCGAAACCGGTACGCAAGGACGTGTTTATTGCGAGTTTGTAGTGAATGTGGATGGTTCAATTGTTGATATTAAGGTCGTTAGAGGTGTTGATAGAAGTTTGGATAATGAAGCCTTGCGCGTTGTGAAATTAATGCCTAAATGGAAACCGGGCCGTATTAATGGTAAAGCTGTTCGTGTAAAATATACTTTACCTATTAGTTTTAAGTTGATGTAGGTTTTATTATTAAGTGTTTTATGAAGGATTACTCTATAACTATCACATTTTGTTGTATTTTTGCAAACGAGAGCAAAGATAGAGTCGTTTTAAAAATAAATGATAAATTAAATCGTTAGTAGATTTAATTATCAATAGTTATAAAGTATGAAGTTTCGATTTGTGTTGATTGTATTTTTTTTGGTTGGTGTGCAATTAGCGGCACAAAACAAAGTGCGTATCTATGGGTATGTTATTGGTACTGACAATCGAGGTATTGAACTTGCGAATGTATACGTTGAAAAATCAGATAAAGGTACAACGACTAATCAAAATGGGTATTACGATTTGTCGGTTGAAGTAAAGGATTCAATTACAATTGTTTATTCATTGTTAGGATACGAAACGGTACGTCACACCTTACTTCCCAAGCAAAAAATCATACAAATATCGGTTGAGTTACCTTCCAAGGCCAAACAAATAAAGGACTTGGAAGTGGTAGCTCAACGCCGTCAAACATCAGCTATCGATTATGTTGATCCTTCGAAATATCGCTTGATGCCCAATGCAGCTGGTGGTATTGAATCTTTGCTAATAACATTTACGGGTGTTACTCAAAACAACGAAATGAGTTCGCAGTACAATGTACGCGGAGGTAATTTTGACGAGAACATTGTTTATGTAAATGGTATTGAAGTGTATCGGCCGTTGTTGATTCGTGCCGGACAGCAAGAGGGTTTAAGCTTTATTAATCCCGATATGGTGCGTAGTGTCGGTTTTTCGTCGGGTGGATATGAGGCTATGTATGGCGATAAAATGTCGTCGGTGCTAGATATTCAATATAAAAAACCTACCCATTTTGAGTCATCGGTATCGATGAGTTTGTTGGGTGCAAGTGCGTATGTGGGCACGGCCAACAAAAACTTTACGCAAATGCACGGTGTGCGATACAAAACATCGGCCTATTTATTAGGTTCACTAGATACGAAAGGTGAGTATAATCCGTCGTTTATCGATTACCAAACCTACCTCACTTGGCAGCTAAAACCCAAATGGGAACTTAGTTTTTTAGGCAACTTCTCGCAAAATAGATATAATTTCCGACCTACAGAGCGCCAAACAAGTTTTGGAACCTATAATATGGCGCGTAACCTAACGATCTATTACGAGGGACAGGAGAGTGATTTGTTTCGTACAGCTTTTGGTGCATTAACTTTAACTCACAGGCCGAATGAACGTACCAAATTGAATTTAATGTCTTCAGCTTTTCATACAAACGAACAGGAAACTTATGACATTTTGGGCGAGTATATATTGAGTGAAGTTAAACCAGATGCAGAGAATACTGAGGAACAAACGGGTGGTACTTTGGGTATTGGAAAATACCTTGAACATGCCCGTAACTTGCTCAAAGCTACTGTTGCTAATGTGTCGCATACGGGTGAATATACTACCAAGCAAAATAGATTGAAATGGGGTTTGAATTTGCAATATGAGCTTATTACCGATAAAATTAGTGAGTGGGAATGGCGCGATTCGGCAGGATATTCATTGCCAAACAATGGCTCACAGGTAAATTTGTACTATAGTTTAAAGTCACGATCGCGGTTAGAGTCGTTGAGGAGTACTGCCTTTGTGCAGGATACCTATAAATGGAATACGAAAAATGCAGCGTGGTCCGTGACGGGTGGTGTGAGGGCAAATTATTGGTCGTTTAACAATGAATTGTTGGTGAGCCCACGTGCTATGATTTCAGTGATTCCAGGCTGGGAAAAAGATTTTAACTTCCGCTTTGCAACAGGTTTGTATTATCAGGCACCATTTTACAAAGAAGTTCGCGATACAATTACTGATGGGAGTGGAAATGTGAAAGTGATGCTTAACAATGACATAAAAGCGCAACGCTCAGTTCATTTTGTGCTTGGGGGCGACCATCATTTTAGAGCATGGGGGCGTCCGTTTAAATTTACAACCGAAGCTTATTTGAAACTAGCCGATAGAGTGATTAGTTATTCGGTAGACAATGTGCGTGTGCGATACTCGGGCGAAAACGATGCAAAAGCCTATACGGCTGGTATCGACTTTAAGCTCTTTGGTGAGTTAGTTCCTGGCACCGACTCGTGGATCAATTTTTCGTTAATGGATTCAAAAGAGAATCTGCTTAACGATTCGTACGAAAAAGATGTATATGACGAGAATGGGAATTACGTAACCACAAATACTGTTTATCCGGGTTGGTTAGCACGCCCCAATGAGCAACGATATGCATTTTCGATGATGTTTCAGGATTATTTCCCCAATAATCCGAAGTATAAAATGCAGTTGAAGTTTATCTGGTCCGACGGGCTACCCTTTGGTGCTCCTCGTAATATCGCTTTTCGCTCTGCTTTTCGTGCTCCAGCTTATCGTCGTGTTGATATCGGAGCTTCGCGCATTATTGCCAGCGGTGTTGATAAAATGCTGAATGCAAAATGGCTTAGCGGTGTAAAGAATATTTGGGTAAACGTGGAAGTGTTTAACCTTCTCGATTTTAAAAACGTGAACTCTTATTATTGGGTAACTGATATTTACGGACAACAGCTAGCCACGCCAAATTACCTAACTGGCCGACAACTTAATTTGAAGTTAATTGTTGATTTCAAATAAGTATAGCTTGTTTTTGCAAGTCACGTTTCACTTTTAAACTTTGGTAGCTTCAGAATTTATAGACTCAAAAGGTTTTGTTTCAAATAAATTCCGTATTTTTATGCCCTTGTTTTATTCATAACACATAAATATTTATGCTTATTATTGGAATAGCTGGAGGTACAGGCTCTGGTAAATCAACCGTTGTACGTAAAATATTAGAGCAACTTCCTGCTGGCGAAGTAGCTATTTTACCGCAAGATTCGTATTATCGTGATAGCAGTCACTTGCCACTCGAGGAACGACTCGAAATAAATTTTGATCATCCTGATTCCATTGAATTTGAGCTTTTGACCAAGCATCTCAAGGAACTACGCAAAGGCAAAACCATCGATCAGCCCATTTACTCTTATTTAACTTGTACGCGTGCTGTTGAAACGATTCCTGTAAAACCATGTCATGTGATTATTGTGGAAGGGATTTTGGTACTAACAAATCCTGAACTTCGCAAATTGATGGATCTTAAAGTTTTTGTGGATGCCGATGCCGACGATCGCTTAATCAGAGTAATAAATCGGGATATCATCGAACGAGGCAGATCGGTGAATAAAGTGATGGAGCGTTACGAGCTGACTGTGAAACCGATGCATGTTCAATTTATTGAACCTACTAAACGATTTGCTGATATAATTGTTCCACAAGGAGGTAACAATCAAGTAGCGATCGATATTTTGACTCATTTTATTGAAAAAAATCTTCATTTACAAAAATGATTAATCCAGCAGATATCCAAAAAATAATGTTTCTCGACATCGAAACGGTACCTCAAGAGGCATCTTTGAATGGATTGTCGGAGGCATTGCTTCATAGTTGGGAGGATAAATTCAACCTTATACGGAAACGAATGCCCGAAAAATACAGCGACGAAACGACGGCTTCCGAAGCATTTGAAACGAGTGCGGGTATTTATGCCGAGTTTGGTAAAATAGTTTGTATCTCGGTTGGTTTTATTCATTATAAAGGTGCCGAAATGTGTTTTCGTGCTAAATCCTTTGCTGGACATGATGAAAAAGCGATACTCGAAGATTTTGCGAGTTTGCTTGCAAAGTTTTGTACAACCAAAGATCATACCTTGTGTGGGCATAATATTAAGGAGTTTGATATTCCTTATATTTGCCGTCGTATGCTAATTAATGGGGTTGCATTGCCCGCTATTTTAAATATTTCGGGTAAAAAACCGTGGGAGATAAATTTTATTGATACGCTTGAATTGTGGAAGTTTGGTGATTTTAAAAACTACACCTCATTAAAACTGCTTACTGCTGTTTTTGGAATCCCAACTCCTAAAGATGATATTGATGGAAGTCAGGTTGCACATGTGTATTATGTAGAGAATGATGTGGAACGAATTGCAACTTATTGTCAGAAAGATGTTTTAGCAACTGCCCAAGTGTATTTGCGTATGCAAAATGCGGCTTTAATGAAGCCCGAAAATATTGAATTTAAATAATTTATACGGTATGAAGTATAGTTTACAACGATTAATTACTTTTAGTGCGATGCTTGTTTTGTTGTGTGCCTGTGGTTCCAACAAAACCGAAGAGTCGACACCCGAAGGTAGCGATCTCGAAACTATACTTCAAAATGATAGTTTAGTTGTTGGTACGATTGCTGGTCCAATTTCATACTTTAGTTATCGTGAAGAAACGATGGGTCTCGACTATGAGTTGGCTCAAAACTTAGCCGACAGCCTGAAGCTTAAGTTAAAGGTTGTTTTAGCTAAAAACGAAGTGGAATTAACCGAGATGCTGGCTGATCATCAAATAGATATTGCAGCCTATAACTTTCAACAAACAAAGGAGTTGAAACGGGATTTTAATTTTGTTTTGCCACTCAAGGAATCGTATTTAGTTTTAGTACAACCCTTAAATATCAATACGGTAACGAATACAATTGATTTAAAGGGGGCAAAAATAACTGTCCCTGTTAATACGGTTTACGAACAACGTGCTGTGCAGTTAAACGAAGAGATGGGGAATGTTTTCGAAGTAATTCAAGCTGGCGACTCGCTTACACAAGAGGATTTAATAGAGCAAGTTGCCAAAGGGAAAATTGCAGCAACTGTAGCTAATATTAAAGTGGCACGCTTATATAAGAGTTATTATAAAAAACTTGATATTCGATTGGAAGTTGGTTTTAAACGCCGAAATGGTTGGCTGGTACGTAAAGAATCGGAGAATCTTGAAAAAGCGATAGAGAAATGGCAAAACTCATCGGATAACGAAGTGCTTCTTGCTAATTTGGAGTATAAGTATTTGCGGAATAGTTTGTATTTTAATCAGTCGAAATTGCGAATTCCCAAAGGTGCTATTTCGCCATACGATCATTTATTTAAAAAATATGCTCCCGAAATTAAATGGGATTGGCAGTTGTTGGCTGCGATAGCTTTTCACGAATCAAAGTTCGATTCTACACAGGTTTCGTGGGCGGGTGCAGCTGGTCTTATGCAGTTGATGCCGCGAACAGCTGCTAATTTTGGTTTGACGCGCAAAAATATTCTAAATCCAGAACGTAATATCGAGGCTGGTGTTCAATACATTAAGAGTTTGAACCTGACCTTTTCGAGTGTCGAAAACAAGGAGGAACGAATTAAATTTATTCTTGCTTCGTATAATTCAGGACCCGCTCATATTCTTGATGCACGTGCCTTGGCGGCTAAGTATGGTAAAAACAAGGATGTGTGGTTTGGACATGTCGAAGAATTTTTAATAAAAAAATCGGATCCTAAATATTACAATGATGAGGTTGTAAAATATGGTCGTTTTCGTGCAAATATTACCGTATCATACGTTCAAAAAACGCTTAATACCTACCAAAAATACAAAGGGAAAAGATGAAGACAGCTATCGTACTTGGTGCTACAGGAATGGTTGGAGTAGCTTTGGTTCAAAATTTACTTTATAGCCATGAGTATACGCACGTTAAATTATTTGTGCGTAGAGAGAGCGGTGTTTGTCACCCAAAAGTAATTGAACATCTGGTTGACTTTGATAAACCTGATGAGTGGCGCGAGTTGGTAACTGGCGATGTGCTGTTTTCAACACTTGGTACTACCTTGGCTGTGGCGGGTTCAAAAGCCAATCAGTTTAAAGTAGATTTCAGCTATCAATTTCAAATGGCACAAATTGCTGCTCAAAATGGAGTCCCAGCTTATGTGTTGGTATCATCCACAGGTGCCAAAGCAAGTTCAGCCAATTTTTATTTGAGTATGAAGGGACAACTCGATGATGCAGTGCAACAATTGCCGTTTAAACAGCTGGTTATTTTGCGCCCTGGTCAGCTATATGGAAACAGATTGCAAAAACGTGTCGCCGAAAAATGGGCCATCAAACTCATGTTTTTGATGAATAAAATGGGCCTATTCCTAAAATATCGCCCCATACATGCCAATAGGGTAGCTCAAGCCATGATTCATGTTTCATTAAAAAAGCTGAGCGGCATCTATACGCTCGATGAGATTTTTGAGTTGTAACGCGACAAATAGAAGGTTTTTTGTTAGTAGATTGGTACATCGGTGGTGCTTTTAACCTCTGCAATTACAAAAAAACTACTGATTAGCGCTACCGATGGCAATACCGATAATTTTTTTTGATGAAAATGGTAATAGCTTTCCATATCGGGGAGTATTACTTTGAGCATGTAATCAAAACTGCCAGAAATGAAATGGCACTCCTGCACCTCCGGAAAACTTGCTATCGCCTCGTTGAAAGCCCCCGATAGATCAATAGTTTGCTTCACCAAGGTTACATGACAGTAAACGGTGAGGTTGTTGCCTGTTTTTTTCTTATTCAGTATCGTGGCGTACTTTTCGATATACCCTTCTTTTTCAAGTCGTTTTACACGGTCGTGAACTGGTGTGAGCGATAGATTAATGCTGTTGGCTATGTCTTTGAGCGTAAATTGGGAGTTCGATTGTAGCAATCGTAGAATTTTTTTGTCAATTTCATCAAGAGCCATATTCTTTAATTTTTATCGTTAATATTGGGTGTAGAACAGATTATTTTTCTGTTTTACTCATTTAATCAGAATCTATTCAGAAAATTATTTTGCAAATATATTCATTTATGTAAATAAATTCTTATTTTTGGGAGGAATGTATAATTATTTTCTTTCCGACTTATATTTGTAGCATAAAAGTTATAAATCAAAAAATACTTAAAGTTATGATTATAGGTGTTCCAAAAGAAATAAAAAACAACGAAAGTCGCGTTGCTTTAACTCCATCGGGAGTGCAAATAATGACCAAAAACGGTCATACAGTATATATCGAAACCCAAGCGGGAGTAAATAGTGGTTTTAGCAACGAAGAATACATTCGTGCAGGTGCAAGTATCTTAGATACTCCTCAAGAAGTGTATGCTATTGCCGAAATGATTATGAAAGTAAAAGAGCCTATTGCTCAGGAATATGGTTTTATCCGACCCAATCAGCTGCTTTTTACCTATTTCCATTTTGCTTCCAACGAAATGCTCACTCGTGCCATGATTGAGTCGAAAGCCGTTTGCCTGGCTTACGAAACCGTGGAATTGAATCGCACCTTGCCGCTGTTAATTCCTATGTCCGAAGTGGCAGGGCGTATGTCCATTCAAGAAGGTGCGAAATACCTCGAAAAACCCAAAGGTGGTAAAGGAATTTTGCTAGGTGGTGTACCTGGCGTGAAACCTGCTAATGTGCTGGTACTCGGTGGCGGTGTAGTGGGTGCACAAGCTGCATTGATGGCTGCCGGACTTGGAGCTCATGTAACCATTGCAGATATTTCGTTGCCTCGCTTGCGTTACTTAAGCGAAATAATGCCAGCCAATGTGGATACCTTGATGTCGTCACAATACAATATCGAACAATTATTGCCACAAACAGATTTGGTAATCGGTGCCATTTTAATTCCTGGTGCAAAAGCCCCTCATTTAATTACCCGTGATATGTTGAAGTTGATGCAACCAGGATCGGTGTTGGTAGATGTAGCTATCGATCAGGGTGGTTGTTTCGAAACATCAAAACCTACCACACATGCTGATCCGGTGTACGAAGTAGATGGTATTTTACATTATTGTGTAGCCAATATTCCGGGTGCTGTGCCATTTACATCAACCTTGGCTTTGACCAATGCAACCTTGCCTTATGCGGTAAAATTAGCAAATATGGGTTGGGAAAAAGCGTGCGAACAACACGAAGATTTACGCATGGGTTTAAATATAGTGAAAGGCGAAGTGGTGTACAGTGCCATTGCCGAAACATTTAAGTTGTAAGCTGTTTTTTAAAATCGGCCGTTCCAGAGTGCGCGGAGCCAATCGCCCAATTTCTTTTCGGCCGCATTGTTTTGTACTTTCCAAATCGAATGTTTTGTGAGCTCATCAGGCATAAACTGTTGAGCCACAAAATTATTTGGATAATCGTGTGAGTATTTATAATCCTTCCCGTAATTCAATTCCTTCATTAGTTTTGTGGGCGAATTGCGCAAGTGCAAGGGTACAGGCAAGTTGCCTGTGCGCTCCACCAATGCTAGTGCATCGTCGATGGCCAAATAAGCAGAATTGCTTTTGGGCGATGAAGCGAGGTAGATGGTTGCTTGAGCCAATATAATTCGTCCTTCGGGCCAACCAATTTTGGTGAGTGCATCGAAACATGTGTTGGCAATCAGCAGGGCATTGGGGTTGGCTAGACCAATATCTTCGGCTGCCGAAATCACCAATCGTCGTGCAATAAACTTCGGATCTTCGCCACCCGCTACCATGCGTGCCAACCAATAGATGGCAGCATCGGGATCGCTTCCACGAATCGACTTGATAAAGGCCGATATAATGTCGTAGTGCATTTCGCCATCCTTATCGTAGGCCATGGGGTTTTGTTGCAAGCGTTCGGTTACAATCTCGTTGTTAAAAACTACCGTTCCCTCGGTTGTCGATGCGCACACCAATTCAATAATATTCAATAATTTGCGGGCATCGCCACCAGCATATCGAAGTAGTGAATCTGTTTCCTCAAAAACGATGGTTCGGTTCTTTAGCTCGCTGTCGGTGCTGATGGCGTGCTGTGCCAATTCCATCAGGTCGGTGTTTTCGAGCGACTTAAGCACATACACCTGACAGCGCGAGAGCAATGGTGTGATTACTTCGAAGGATGGATTTTCGGTTGTAGCACCAATAAGTGTTACGGTGCCATTTTCAACAGCTCCTAAGAGCGAATCCTGTTGCGATTTGCTGAAACGATGAATTTCGTCGATAAACAGAATTGGGTTGCCTACTTGTGCGTTGAAAAAGCGTGCTTGTTTGGCTTTTTCTATCACTTCACGAACGTCTTTTACACCCGAAGTGACAGCACTAAGGGTGTAGAAAGGGCGTTCAAGTTTGTTGGCAATAATTTTTGCCAATGTTGTTTTTCCAACTCCCGGAGGACCCCAAAGTATAAACGAAGCAATGTGCCCCGACTCAATCATTTGTCGGAGAATGGCTTTGGGGCCTACTAAGTGCTTTTGTCCGATATACGCATCGAGCGATTGCGGACGGAGTCGTTCTGCTAGGGGTTGCATAGAGAGTTGGGTATTGTTTTAGTTTCGTGTTGGCAGTTTCGAATAGTCTTCCGAGTAACGCAAATGCTGATCCACGTAGTTTTCGTCGTAGCTAATGGTTACATCGGTAATTTTACCCGATGCGTCTTTTTCAAGACTGTAAACAGGGTTTACAAAACCACGATACGGTGCAAGATTCAATTTTTTGTAGCGATCGAGCACTTCGGCATGTAGTTTCGGCTCTACTTTAACGGCATAGGCTTCCACTATTTTTTTAGCACCTTCCACATCGCCTGTCGAGCGGATGCGTTGAATTTCGGTTAGCAGCTCGCCAAATAAGGTACGTAATTTGGCATAATCATTTACCACCACAAAGGTTTCGCCATCGCGTTTTTTGAGTTCCACCACCTTGTCTGCTTTCCCTTTTTCGTACACCCAAGCAGCAATCAACTGACGGTTGCGCATGTGCGCTTCTTCAATGTTTTTGCCTGGCTCAATGCGTGTAAGCTGAGTCATTAAACCATTCATCATAAACTGATAATACTCTGCTTTGTAGGCTTCGTTGTTTGGTAGCAGGCCGAGTTCCACCATTTTGGCATCGCCCATGTAGTACAATCCAAACAAATCGGCACGTGCCTCTTCGATGGTTGAGCCATAGGCTTTCAACGCGTCAGGATCAACACCAGGAGCTAATTTACCCGATCCATGGCCCAAACACTCGTGCAAGTCGGTATGTAAGTTGTTGGTCATCGATGCATATTCTTTGGCACGCTCACGTTCCACCTCGCTCCACATAAACTCGGCCGAGAAACCATTGCCCAACGAAGCTTGGTCGTAGGCCTCGGTGATGTTTTCGATCGTAACCGATTTGGAACCATGTTCGGCCCGTATCCAGTTGGCGTTTGGAAGGTTGATGCCTATGGGAGTAGCCGGGTAACAATCGCCAGCAAGTATAGCAGCCGTAATTACTTTGGCCGATACCCCTTTTACCTTTTCTTTTTTAAATTTAGGGTCGATAGGCGAGTTGTCTTCGAACCATTGCGCATTGTCGCTAATGGTTTGTGTACGTTTGGTAGCTTCGATGTTTTTGAAGTTAACCAACGATTCCCAACTTGCTTTCATGCCCAGCGGGTCGCCATAAGTTTCGGTAAATCCATTTACAAAATCAACTTGCGAAGCCAAATCTTCCACCCATTTTACCGAATACTCATCGTAGATGCGTAAGTCGCCCGAGCGGTAGTAGCTAATAAGCGATTCGATAACCGCTTTTTGTTGGTCGTTTTCGGCTACGGTAGCTGCTTTTTCGAGCCAGCCTACAATGCGCTCAATAGCTTGTGTGTATAATCCACCCACTTTGTAGGTGCGTTCAACCAGTTTTCCGTCTACTTTCACCAACTGACTGTTCAAACCATACGAAATAGGTCGCGGGTCGTTTGGTTTTTTCATGTTGGCATAAAAAGCCTCCACTTCGGCTTGTGTTACCCCATCGCCATAATAGTTGTTTCCCGATGTAAGAATTAAATCAACTCCATCGGCCTGATTGGTGCGTTTAGGGTACACAGTAGGGTCGAACATAACGGGCATCACTGTGGCCAATACTTCATCTAATGTTTGGTCGGTACGTAAAGCATACATGCATTGCGCAGCAACAGTGCCTACCACTTTTTTGAAATACGCTTGTGAAAATTCTGGCATAAATTTGTCTTCCGAATAATGGTGGTGAATCCCATTCCCCATCCACACACGCTTCAAATAGGTAGTCAGCTTGTTAAACTCATCGGCGTTGCGGTCGCCTTTGTATTCTACGTACACCGTTTCGAGGATGCGTCGAATGGTTAAATTGTACTTGTTATTTTGATCGTACAAAATATCGCGACCTTCGAGGGCTGCTTCATTTAGATAATAAATCAGTTCTTTTTGTTTTAAACTAAGTGATTCGAAATCGGGCACCCGATAACGTAAAATTTGTACATCGGCAAATTGATCTACCGTATACTTAAAATCCGCAATAGCGGGAGAGAGGCTCTTGGGAGTGTTGCAAGCCATAAATGCTGTTGTCATAAGTGCTAGGGTTACTCTTTTCATCTAAATTTTCAATTAAAACGAATTTTTATTCTAAAAAATGAAGTTTTTTTTATTGTTTACAAAGGTATGAAAAAAAGATTTTGAAGGAACTAAATTAAGTTTATTTAGTTTGCTTTTGTTCGGAAAGTAAAAACCTATCAAAAACATAGGATTTTCAATATAAATGATTCGATAACCTATCTCAATCATAAGATTTCTTATCTCAAACATAAGATTTCTTATCTCAAACATAGGATAACCTATATAAATGATACGATAATCTATCTCAATGATAGGAAATCCTCTCTCAAACATAGGAAGTCTTATATAAAAGATAAGATGACCTATGAAAATCATAGGATTTGCCATCTCAATCATACGATAACTTATCAAAAACATAGATTCAAAACGTACAGTCTTTCTATCTTCTATTCTTCCTGTTATTTATTAATTTCATTTTTTAGCTTTTAAAAGGCAATGCTACTAACTAATTTTTTTCTAATTTTGTTGCTCTTGAATAGTACAAAATAGATTTCAAACCCCATAACGCCAAATCCCCTTGTTACACCATTTTATAACGTCTCGTGTTCGTGCCGAATTGCCATTTGAACCTACTAGTCAGCAAGCTGAGTTGCTCGAAAAGTTGGGTGAGTTTTTAATGTCCGATGATCCGGAGAAGCTGTTTTTGCTACGCGGATATGCAGGTACAGGAAAAACGTCGGTGGTGAGTGCCTTGGTACGTGCCATGAATGGGTTGAAACAAAAAACCATGCTACTTGCACCTACAGGCCGCGCTGCCAAGGTAATTTCGGGCTATTCGGGCTTTCCGGCTTTTACCATTCACAAACGCATTTACCGACAAAAGGCGATGGGCGATTCGCGCTTTCAGTTGGCCGAAAATCTATTTAGCCATACGCTTTTTATTGTGGATGAGGCTTCGATGATTTCGAACGTAGGAGGTGATACGGAGTTTGGTTCGGGCCGACTGCTCGACGACTTGGTGGAGTTTGTGTATAGTGGCGACGGTTGCAGCTTGTTGCTTTTGGGTGATACGGCACAGTTACCACCCGTCATGCAGCCACATAGTCCGGCACTGGAGCGCGAGAAATTAGCAAGTTATGGTTTAAAGGTGCACGAGTTTGCTTTAACGCAAGTGGTGCGTCAGGCCTTGGAGAGTGGTATTCTACACAATGCAACACGCCTGCGTGAGCTGCTACTCGATGAGAAAACCGATACATTTCCGCAATTTGAAACAGCACAATTTGCCGATATTCGTCATCTCGATGGTTCGGAGTTGATCGACGAAATTCAGCGAGCCTACAATGGGGTAGGGGTGGAAGATACCATTGTGGTTACCCGATCGAACAAGCGTGCTAACTTGTACAACAATGGTATCCGCAACCGTGTGATGATGAAGGAGGACGAGCTGACCAATGGCGATTTGCTGATGGTGACCAAGAATAATTATTTTTGGAATAAGCCCTACAAAGAAATTGATTTTATTGCCAATGGCGATGTGCTCGAAGTGATGCGTGTGCGCAAGCATCGTGAAATGTATGGTTTTCGTTTTGTGGATCTTACCCTTTGCTCGCTCGATTATGGTTGGGAGATTGATGCGCGTATCTGGCTCGATATTTTGCAGTGTGAGTCGCCAGCCCAGGCCAACGAGATGCATCAGCGACTGTTTCAATTGGTTGCCGAGGATTATCCCGAAATAAGGAATAGACGTGAATTGATAAAAACCATTTACGAAAACGAGTTTTTCAATGCCTTGCAAGTGAAGTTTGCCTATGCCGTAACCTGTCATAAAGCGCAGGGTGGACAGTGGAAAAAAGTGTTTATCGATCCCGGACAAGTGGCCGATGAGCGTTTGAATAGCGATTTCTACCGCTGGCTTTACACGGCCCTCACCCGTGCGAGCGAAACGGTTTATTTGGTCAACTTTCAGCAGCCCACCTCAACTAAGTAGCTCTTTTAGTTTGTTGATGCTGTGGAGTTCAATCTCTTTTTTATCTACCGAAATAATTCCCTCTTCGATCATTTCGGCCATACTACGCGCCAGTGATGGACGCGCAACCCCAAAATGTTCGGCCATTTCAGTTTGGTTCATGCTTAGTTTAAACTTACTGCCTTCCGTTTGATAGCGGTCGAGTAGGAGGTGTGCAATTTTACCTTTGATGGTTTTAATGGACAACAGCTGCATGCGTTGTGTCAGAAACTGCGTACGATTGGCATTGTGCGTCATAAACTGCTGCATAAAGTCAGGGCGAAGGGTCATTAAGCGTAACACTTCGTTTTTGGGTATGCGCAACAACTCCACTTCCTCGAGGGCTGTCACGTCAACCGGAAAGGTGTTTCTATCCGAAAACAGAAAAGCCGGAGCTAGTGGGCGAGGAGCGTGAATGCGTTCAATAGGCATCACAGCGCCACTTTCGGTAATCATTTCGGTTTTTACCGAGCCTGTCATCACCACATACAAAGCATCGCAGGTATCACCCTGACGAAAAATCAAGGTGTTTTTTTTATAATTCTTGATGGTATACACCATATCGGCAGGAAATAAACTGTTTTCGCCATCGATATGCTCAAAATCTTTCCATTCCGAAGTTAAATCCGACATTTTTTTTATTGTTTTATTTGGGGTGTAACAACTGTGACACTTTTATTGTTTCTATTACGATACTTTTGCATGGTAAATGAAAAGTACGATTACAAAAATAGATAAATTAAACGATATGAGCGAATTTAAAATGGCACCTAAAGCCGACAATAAAGCATTTCCAACGGCTGTCAAATTCAGCATGACCGACAAAGTAAGCTATGCCGAAGGCGCGGTAGTAAGTAAAATCATTATTCGCAACGAGCGTGGTAATGTAACTCTTTTTGCCTTCGATAAAGGCGAATTCTTAAGCGAACACACGGCACCCTTCGACGCCATTGTGCAAGTACTCGATGGAGTAGGCGAGGTAGTTATCGACGGACAATCATTTGTGCTAAACGTAGGCGATAGCATCATTATGCCAGCCAACGTACGCCATGCCGTAAACGCCCTCGAGCAGTTCAAAATGTTATTAACCATGATTAAGTAATAGTTCATTCTATCAATTGTAAATGGTAAATGAATAAATTGTAAATGAATCGATGAAACGAACAATAATAAAAATAGACGAAGAGCTTTGCAACGGTTGTGAGGCTTGTGTGCAAGGTTGCCACGAAGGCGCATTGCAAATGATCGACGGCAAAGCCCGCATGGTCAGCGAACTTTTTTGCGATGGACTAGGTGCCTGCATCGGCGACTGCCCGGTGGGTGCTATCACCCTCGAAGAGCGTGAGGCCGAACCATACGATGAAATTGCAACCATCGAACGTATGATTCCCAAAGGCGAACGCACCATCATTGCGCACCTAAAGCACCTCAAAGAACACGGCGAAATCGAATACCTCAAACAAGGTGTTCAGTACCTACGCTCCAAAGGTGTCGAAATTAACTTTGCCGAAGTTCATAACCACGGAGGTGCAGGATGTGCTTCGAAAGCAGCACCAGCAGCCCATAGTCACGGTGGTGGCGGTTGTCCGGGCAGTCGCGAAATGAGTTTTGGAACACCCAAAGCCGTTGCTCCAGCTTTTACTATGGCTCCACAAGCAGCACCAGCCAGTGCATCACAACTTCGTCAGTGGCCAGTGCAGCTACACCTGCTCAACCCACAAGCCAGCTATTTCCGCTCGGCCGATGTGGTACTTGCAGCCGACTGTGTGCCGTTTAGTTTTCCCGATTTCCACAACCGTTATTTAGCGGGTAAAACATTGGCCATCGCCTGTCCGAAACTCGATAGCAATCAGGAAATTTACATGGAGAAACTTATTTCCATGATCAACAATTCTCAAATCAACACCCTTACGGTGGTAATTATGGAAGTACCTTGTTGCGGTGGATTGCTGCGCATGGCACAAAAAGCCCTCGAACTAGCCGGGCGCAAAGTGCCACTTAAATTGGCTATTATCAGCATTCAAGGCGAAGTGCTAAAAGAAGAGTGGGTGTAAAAGAATTTACAATTTAATCAATTACAATTTACAATTGAGATAGCGAAATTCTTTTTTTAAATAGTAAATAATAAAATAGTCAATAAACAAAATATTAATCCATCATATACATTTAAATAGTAAATTGTAAATGATCAAATAGTCAATAAAATATTATGAACATGTTTTGCTTTCAATGCCAAGAGGCAGCCAAAGGATCGGGTTGCGAGATTAAAGGAGTTTGTGGAAAAACGCCCGAAGTAGCTGCTCTACAAGATTTATTAGTATACCAAGTAAAAGGACTTTCTGTTTTTACCTCAGCATTACGCATGCTGAATATCGAAAACGACACAGCCAATTCTTTTATCACCGATAGTCTGTTTATGACCATCACCAATGCCAATTTCGACGATGCTCGTTTTGTTGATCGTATCCGCGAAGGATTTAAATTGCGTGCACAATTGAAAGCAACTTTGGCCGAAAACAATGTAACCGTTGAAGCTACCGAATTAACTACTTGGACTGCCCTAACAGTGGCCGAAATGGAAGAAAAAGCAGCACAAGTAGGTGTGTTGGCTACCGAAAACGAAGATGTTCGTTCCTTGCGTGAGCTGATTATCTACGGACTTAAAGGTATGGCCGCTTATTTAGAACATGCTCAAAACTTGGGTTACACCGACACTACCGTACACGCCTTTATTCAAAAAGCATTGGTAGCCACTACCAACGATACCCTATCGGCCGACGAACTAACAGCCCTTGCGCTCGAAACAGGTCAGTATGGCGTTAACGTAATGGCCTTGCTCGACAAAGCAAATACAACAAGCTTCGGTAACCCTGAAATTTCAACCGTAAACCTTGGCGTGCGCACCAATCCAGGCATCCTTATCTCTGGTCACGACCTCAAAGATATGGAAGAGCTGTTGAAACAAACCGAAGGCACAGGCGTCGACGTGTACACACACAGCGAAATGTTACCTGCCAACTATTACCCAGCATTCAAAAAATACAAACATTTTGTAGGCAACTACGGAGGCGCATGGTGGAGTCAGGTAACCGATTTCGAAACCTTCAACGGCGTAATCCTGTTCACCACCAACTGTATCGTGCCGCCTAAAAGCACAGCCACCTACACCGATCGCGTTTACACCACCGGTTCATCGGGTTTCCCTGGCTTTAAGCACATCGAAGAAGGCATCAACGGACAGCCCAAAGATTTCTCGTACCTCATTGCACACGCCAAACAATGCGCTGCACCTACCGAAATTGAAACAGGCGAAATTGTGGGCGGATTCGCACACAACCAAGTGATTGCCTTGGCCGACAAGGTAGTTGATGCCGTAAAATCAGGCGCTATCCGCAAATTCTTTGTCATGGCAGGTTGCGACGGACGCATGAAAAACCGCAGTTACTACACCGAATTTGCCGAAAAACTGCCTAAAGATACCGTTATTCTTACTGCAGGATGCGCCAAATATCGTTACAATAAATTGCCTTTAGGCGACATCGGCGGTATTCCACGCGTACTCGATGCCGGACAATGTAACGACAGCTATTCCCTAGCCGTCATTGCACTCAAACTCAAAGAAGTATTCGAATTGAACGAAATCAACGAACTTCCAATATCTTACAACATCGCTTGGTACGAGCAAAAAGCCGTTATCGTATTGTTGGCACTCCTTTATTTAGGCGTCAAAAACATACATCTCGGCCCAACATTACCAGCATTCCTATCGCCAAACGTAGCTAACGTGTTAGTTCAAAACTTCGGCATAGCACCCATCGGCTCCGTCGACGAAGACATCAAACTCTTCCTCCCCGAAATTGAACTAGCTTAATTTCGCATTAAGCAAGCACCAAATACAGCCATTAATTACCAATTGTAAAGGTAGTTAGTGGCTGTTTTGTAAACTGCAAATTGTCAACTTTTTACTGCAGACTGCAAACTTCTTCTTTTGGGGGTGCCCCTCGTACCTCGGGTCGGGCTTTCGCTGCTGCCCCAGCTCGTTCCTCGCTGTGGCATTCGCTCTATCCCTCACCCAACCAGCCAGCTTTCGGCCCGATGTAAAAAACCATACATCCCTTTCGCAAAAAGAACAGTCAAGATCCCTCTGAAAATTTCTGTACAATTTTTGCTCGTGCTTTTGTATTGTAGAAAATTACTGCGGCATTTTTACTGTTGTTTTTAGCTGGAACTAAAATTTCAGCTGTTTTTAGCTTTACTTTTAAATAAAAATGGAGCTCTGTTGTGACTTTTAATTTGTTAAAATTTAGCGTTTTATTTGGAGAGTTGTGACGTTGCGATTAAAATTGAACTAAAAAAGTAGGATTTTTTTTTCGATTTGATATTGTCTAATTCTTAGAATTATTCTATCTTTGCACTGCAAATCAAAAATGCAAATCACCAATGCGAAAATAGCTCAGTTGGTAGAGCACGACCTTGCCAAGGTCGGGGTCGCGGGTTCGAGTCCCGTTTTTCGCTCACTGCGATTAAGCTCAAAAGCTTGTAAACGGGACGAGAAGTTTATCCCGATTACTATCGGGGAGTCCCGTTTTTCGCTCACTTAAAAAAAGTATTTCAAAGCGAAACGGCGTGTTTCGCTTTTTTTCTCTCTAATCCCTTTTGTTAAGCTTAGTGCTTATACAGTTATTAATTTGCGCAGATGGTGAAATTGGTAGACACGCTACTTTGAGGGGGTAGTGCCGGTTACGGTATGTGAGTTCGAGTCTCATTCTGCGCACTTTGTAAAAAAGAGTTTCTTCGTAAAAGAGGAGGCTCTTTTTTTTGCCTATGTGTCTAGTATTGAAATAGCGTTATTTTTGGAAGACTGAGAATTTCGGTGTTTCGATGCGTTGTGAGCTGTAGATGCCCTTGTTTCCGCTGAAGGTGTAGGCTACAAATGTGGCCACGGCAAAGTAAATGAGGTGCTCGCCGCCAAAGAGTTCGATGCCCATGATGGTGCAGGCTATGGGGGTGTTGGTGGCGCCAGCAAAAACGGCTAAAAAGCCCAGAGCGGCAAATAAGTCGACGGGCATGCCGGTGGACATGGCGATGGTGTTGCCTAGGGCTGCTCCTATAAAAAAGAGTGGCGTTACTTCGCCTCCTTTGAAGCCAGTGCTGAGGGTGATAACGGTAAATGCTATTTTCCAAAGCCAGCTCATGGGATCTACACCACCTGATTTAAAGGCGTTAACGATGCTTGCACCTGTGCCATTAGCAGTGTTTACTCCCAAGCCGAGGTAATCGGTATTGCCCGGAATGAGCGAAAGGAGTATGATGATGATGCCTCCTACAAATGGGATGAGTAACTTGCGATTGGTGAGTTGCTGGCTGATGTTTTTAACGGTGTGCGACAGTTGCGCAAATAATTTACTTGCAAAACCAAAAGCGATGCCTGCCACTATTGCCCAGCCCAAAATTTGTGGGCTAATGCCTAGATTTAACGAGCCTATGTTATGAACTTGGTGAAAATTAATGTTGTAATGCGTGTGTTGTATGCCATAAAGTGTGCAAACTACGTGTGCCATGAGCGATGCGAATAGGGCGGGTAGGAGCGCGTCGAATTTAATACGACCTATGGCTATAACTTCCATGGCAAAAATGGCGCCTGCCACCGGCGTGCCAAAAACGGCTCCAAAACCGGCTGCTATTCCACTTATTAATAGGGTGCGTCGATCGGCGGCGTTGAGTTGGAGTGTTTTGGCAAAGTATGCTGCTAGCGATCCGCCAATTTGTACTGCTGTGCCTTCGCGCCCTGCCGAACCGCCTACGAGGTGCGTGAGTACGGTCGTTAAAAGCACCATTGGAGTCATGCGTAAGGGTATACCAGCTCCGGGTTGGTGTATTTCGTCGAGTAATAAATTGTTGCCAGCATCGGCATTTTTACCTTTGGTTTTGTAAAGTGCTACAATGGCAACGCCTGCTAATGGCATAAAATAAAGTAACCATGTGTTGTTCCACCGAATTTGTGTAACTGTATCCAACAACCATAAAAATAAGGCTACGAGCGAGCCTACCGTTAGTGCAACTGGTATGGTGTAGATTATCCACTTTATACTGTAGCGGAATGCCTGCACGAAATTGTATTTTAATTGAGGGATTTTAGCCATTTAAGATCTGAAAAAACTTAGTTTGCAAAGGTAAGAATTTTTTTTGCATCACATCATCACATCACCATATCAACTTTTCTGTGTAAAAATTCTATATAAATACATTTTATGCTGAAAATTATATATCTTTATCCGCAGAAAAAAAAAGAATTAAAATACGATACTTATGGAAACAAAAATAAATGCGAATGATGTGATTAGTTGGGGGAAGCAGTTTTTGGAGCTTGCCGAAAATGAAATTACGAGCGAGGAATTAAAGGAGCAGAAAAAGTATGCTATTTTAATTCAAAATCCGAATGACAAGATTTTATTGTCGAAAATGTTGGATGAATCGTCGCAACTGAAAGATAATAAAAAGCTGGCTGAGCGCATAAAGTTACTTATTGAAAAGTATGGAGTGCCTAGTTTTTTCAGTTCGTCGGACAAGATGATGCTGAATTTATTTACCTCCTTTGGGTATAAATTTGATGGTATTGCAGTTCCACTTTTTAAGCGCCGTTTACGTACCGATACCTCCAAAGTTATTATTAACGAAAAACCTTCGTTGTTAAACAAGCATTTGAACGATCGCTATAGTAAGCAAATTGGTCAAAACGTGAACCTGCTTGGCGAGGTTGTTCTTGGCGATGGCGAGGCCAATCACCGTTACGAACATTATTTGGAAGCGTTGAAAGATCCGCGTATCAATTATATATCCATCAAAATTTCGGGTATTTATGCGCAAATAAATGCTCATAACTATGCGCAAAACAAAGTGGACTTGTGCGAACGGGTGGCGCGGATTTATCAGCAAGCTATCGACTTTCCGTTTGTGGACAAAGCAGGTGTGAAAAAGGCCAAATTTGTTAATTTGGATATGGAGGAATACAAGGATACGGAGCTCACGTTGGATGTTTTTAGGACGGTGTTGAGTTATCCGCAGTTTAAAAACTACGAGGCTGGTATCGTTGTTCAGGCATATTTGCCCGATGCATGGGAGTTTCAGTCGCAGTTGTTGGAGTTTGCTACCGCACGATTTGCAGCTGGTGGTGCAGCTATTAAAATGCGTTTGGTGAAGGGCGCCAACTTGCAAATGGAGAGCATTGTGTCGTCGCTCAAAGGGTGGGAGAACCCCGTGTTGGACTCGAAAATAAAGGTTGATGCAAACTATTTACATATTTTGGATAGGGCACTGTTGCCCGAAAATGCTTGTGCTATGCATGTGGGAGTGGCTTCGCATAATTTTTTCAGTATTGGTTATGCTTATTTGCTAGCGCAAAAAAATAAAACAGATCAGTATGTTACTTTCGAAATGCTCGAAGGGATGGCCAACCACTTGCCGCGTGTGATGCGTAAGTTGGGCAATCAGATAATATTATATACGCCGGTGGTAAAGGACGAGAATTTTTTGAATGCCGTGTCGTATTTGGTACGTAGGCTCGACGAAAATACGGGTGTGGATAATTTTTTAAGTTACTCCTTTAATTTAAAAGCCGGAAGTGAGCAATGGGAATTTTTGAAACATCAGTTCGAAGAGGCTTTTGCGTTGAAAGATAGCATGGTGTCCAAATCGAACCGTACGCAAAATAGAATGCTGGCAGCACCTGCTACTGATGTTTTGTTGACCCTGGCGGAATTTAAAAACGAACCCGATACCAACTTCGACCTACACGCAAACCGTGAGTGGGCACAACAAATAAAGGCGAAGTGGATGAAAACGGTTGATGATATGCCGCTACATATTCCGGTGCAGATCAACGATGTGCAAACCCGTACCGAGTCTATTTACGAATACAAAGATCATAATCGAAACGATAGTGTGATTACTTGCAAAGCCAGTTTGGCGAGTTTAGCTCAGGTAAAGGCACTGGTTGAAGTGGCCGAAAAAGATGCTTCGGGATGGCGTAAAAGTTCCATGCAGCACCGTAAAGAGTTGCTGTTTAAAACGGCCGATGTAATGGCGGCTCGCCGTGGCGATATGATAGGTTGTATGTCGGCCATTACAGGTAAAACACTTGCTGAGGGTGATGTAGAGTGTTCGGAGGCCATTGATTTTTGCAGGTATTACCCGCTCACGATGGAAAGTTTTGAGGCTATGGAAACCGTTGCGGTTTCGCCAAAGGGTATTGTGTTGGTTATTCCACCGTGGAACTTTCCGCTGGCTATACCCGTGGGTGGTGTGGCGGCTGCGTTGGCGGGTGGCAATACCGTTATTTTAAAACCTGCCACGGTAGCACTGCCAGTGGCGTGGGAGTTTGCACAGTGTTTTTGGGATGCTGGTGTACCTAAAGATGTACTGCAAGTGGTTTGTACTGCCGATAGAGATTCGCTAAAATTCCTTACTGCTCATCCATCGATTAAGCATATTATTCTGACGGGTGGCACTGATACTGCTTTTCGCTTACTCGAAAACAACCCTACTTGCCCGCTCTCGGCCGAAACAGGGGGTAAAAATGCGATCATTGTAACTGCTGCTGCCGATCGCGATCATGCCATTCAAAATATTATAACATCTGCTTTTAGTAATGCTGGTCAAAAGTGCTCTGCTTGTTCGCTATTAATACTCGAAAAAGAGGTGTACGACGATGCTAGTTTTCGTAAAAAGCTGGTGGATGCTGTTACGAGTTTGCATACAGGTAGTGCTTGGGATGGTGCTAACTATGTAGGGCCGATGATTACAACCGATAATGATAAATTAAAACATGCACTCGAACATTTAGAGCCAGGCGAATGGTGGTTAGTAAAACCCGAATATGTGGATAAAAAAGGGTATATGCTAAAGCCTTGTGTGAAATGGGGTGTGAAGGCTGGTAGTTATTCGTTTGTGAACGAGTTGTTTGCGCCTATGTTGTCGGTAGTGTGTGCCGATAATTTTGAACATGCTATTACATTGGCCAATAGCTCCGAATACGGACTGACGGCTGGTTTACAATCGCTCGATGAGCGTGAGCAAAGTATATGGAAGGCAAAAATTGAAGCTGGGAATTTATATATTAATCGTGGAATAACGGGTGCAATCGTAAATAGACAGCCTTTTGGAGGTATGAAACGGTCGGCTTTTGGTGGTGGCATTAAGGCTGGTGGGCCTAATTATGTGAGCTGTTTTGTGGATATTCAGAACGCTGAAAACTTAGCGGCCATTGATAAAAAGGAATTAGAACGTTCTATTATTGTTCCGGGTGTATTTAAAACGGCTGCGGCAGTGCTGCGTGCCAATGATAAACTAAAGTATGAATTGGCAGTATGTAGTTATTTAAAGGCCTACAAAACGGAGTTTTCGGTGGAGCGCGATGTGAATCAGTTAATGGGTGAGCAAAATATTTTTAGATATTTACCAGTTAAAAATATGCTTTTGCGGGTGAGTGTAAACGACTTGTTGAGTGATGTGTTAATGGTGGTGGCTGCCTCCGAAATTTCACGAACGCCACTAACAGTAAGTTTTGAAACCGGCGATCCAAAGGCTGATGCACTTAAAATGTTTAGTACAGTTACTATTATTTATCAGTCGGAGCTTGAATTTATTTCGTCGATAGAGAAATATGAACGCATCCGTAGCTGTAGTGCAGAACTATCGCTTGCGGTGTATGAGCACGCGGCAAAGTTAGGGCATTACATTGCCACACAGCAACCAGTTATCGAAGGACGATTAGAATTGCTTCATTACCTCAAAGAGCAAAGTGTTAGCTTCGAATATCACCGCTACGGTAGTATTACTGAGTTACCCGTGTGATTTTGAACTTTTGTAGCTTGCTGTTTTTTTTGTACTTTTGTCACTGATCAGTGCATCAATAAAGTCGACTGAATCGTATTTAGTCGACTTTTTTAATTAAATAAAGTAAGTAGAAATGACAGTTCTTTACGAAGATAATCACCTAATTGCAGTCAATAAAACCTGTTCAGAGATAGTTCAGGGCGATAAGACAGGCGATGAACCATTATCGGAAACAATAAAAAAGTATTTAAAAGAAAAATACAATAAGCCTGGAGAAGTTTTTGTGGGTGTAACACACCGTTTAGATAGGCCAGTAAGTGGGGTAGTGCTTTTTGCTAAAACAAGCAAAGCTTTATCGCGCCTCAATGAGATGTTTAAAAATCAGGAAATAAAAAAAACATATTGGGCAATAGTAAAAAACAAACCCGAAGTTTTGGAAGGACGATTGGAGCATTTTTTGGTTCGTAATGAAAAGCAAAACAAATCGACAGCACATATCAATATGGTTCCTAATGCCAAAAAGGCGGCATTGAGCTATCGTACTATTGCCACGTCGGATACTTATTTTTTACTTGAAGTGCAGCTCGAAACGGGTCGTCACCATCAAATTCGTTGTCAGTTAGCTAAAATGGGGTGCCCTATTAAAGGCGATTTAAAATACGGTTTTGCTCGCTCAAATCCCAATGCAGGTATCAGTTTGCATGCCCGCCGCATTAGTTTCACGCATCCAGTTTCGAAGGCAAATATTGATATTACGGCCCCACTACCAGCCGACGATAAACTTTGGAAAATTTTATCGGGCGAGGAATAATAGCTAAATAAATAGGTCAAAAATCAACGATTTTATATCAGTTATTACTGAAAATTGTTGTTTCGTATATGCCTGTTTTTTTGTAATTTTGTGCGAACACTTTAAAATCATCATTTATGGAACAAAAGGCAAATAAATCGGCCATGCAAAATGGCTTGATTGCCGGAGCGCTAATCTCAGTTAGTTTTTTACTTTCAGCTTCAAAAATTGCAGTTCTTTCTTCTCTTACTATCCTTATTTCTATTGGTATAGTAGTATTCTTGTTTTGGGCAACCAAACGTTTTCGCGATACCGAAAATGAAGGTTTTTTAAGCTTTGGACAAGCATTTAGCTATGTTTTTAGGGTGTACATTTATGGGGCATTAATTGGCTCATTAGTCATGCTGGTATATGCTACTATCAACGATAAGTTTTTGGATCTTATGCTAAATGATACCTTGATGCTTTACGATAAAATGAATATCCCTATTGACGAAAATGTATATGATGTGTTGGAAATGCTTCTCAAACCAGCTCCTTATGCTTTGGTGAATCTTTTTGGGAAAGTTATTGTAGGCTTGTTTTGGGGTTTAGTGCTGGCTGCATTTTTGAAAAAAGAGAAGAGTATTTTTGAAGAATAGAGGGGGCGAATTTGTAGTAGTTCTGAGTTCTGAGTAAAGAATTTAGAGTGGGTAGTGATTAGTGGTTGGTGGGCAGTTGGAGTATAAAAAAACTGTGTTTTCTATGTGTTTTTAAAAATGAATAATATAATATGGATATTTCGATAGTAGTACCATTATACAACGAGGATGAATCGCTTGTGAAACTTCAGGAGTGGATTGATAGGGTGATGACAGCTAATGAATTTAGCTACGAAGTGATTTTTGTTAATGATGGTAGCACCGATCGCTCATGGGAGGTGATTGAAAACCTTCAGCTTACATTTAAAACTGTGCGAGGCATTAAATTTCGTAATAACTATGGTAAATCGCCTGCTTTGTACTGTGGCTTTAAAGCTGCCAAAGGCGATGTGGTTATTACAATGGACGCCGATTTGCAAGATAGCCCTGATGAGATTCCTGAACTTTATCGGATGATAAAAGAGGAAAATTTCGATATCGTATCGGGTTGGAAAAAGAAACGTTACGACTCAACTTTTGGTAAAAATATTCCATCCAAAATATACAACGCTACAGCACGTAAGGTTACTGGCATTAAGCTACACGATATGAATTGTGGCCTGAAAGCCTATCGTAATGAGGTGGTGAAAAACATTGAAGTATATGGCGAAATGCACCGTTATATTCCTTATCTAGCTAAAAATGCGGGTTTCAAACGTATTGGCGAAAAGGTGGTGGAGCACCGCAAACGTGAGTTTGGCGAGACTAAGTTTGGTTTAAACCGTTTTGTGAATGGTTATCTCGACTTGATTAGCCTTTGGTTCTTATCGCGCTTTGGTAAAAAGCCGATGCACTTTTTCGGCATGATTGGTAGCTTGGTGTTTTTGCTAGGTTTCTTATCAACAGTAGTGGTAGGTGCAAACAAACTTTATTATATACTTATTGGTGTAAGAGCACCTTTGGTAACAGAATCGCCTTATTTTTTCCTGTCGTTGGTAGCCATGATTTTGGGTACGCAATTGTTTTTAACTGGTTTTGTTGGCGAACTTATTTCGCGCAATGCGGCCGATAGAAATAATTATTTAATAGAAAAAGAGCTTTAAGATATTGTATAATGAATAAAATTTAATGGAAATCTACGATATACTTAAATTTACAATTCCTGCGCTTCTGGTGTTGGTCACAGCATGGGTACTTTTAGATAAACAGATAAAAGGGGATCAAAGACGACGTGATTATGAGTTGCGATTAAAGAATCAATCGACAACAACGCCGCTACGACTTCGAGCATATGAGCGATTGGTGTTGGTTTTGGAGCGTACAACGCCTACCAATATGGTTGTAAATGCTATTGAGCCAACGATGAACTGTTTTGACTTGCAAGCAAAATTGCTTCAAACCATTCGCGAAGAGTTTGGCCACAATGCTGCGCAACAAATATATGTGAGTAATGACCTGTGGACAGCCATGCGATCGACGCAAGAGAGTATGGTGAAGTTGGTGAATATGTGTGCCTCTACTTGTGCACCCGATATGCCTGCAAGTGTATTGGCACAAAAAATTATTGAAGTTTATACTCAAAGCGAACAATCGCCTGGTGAGGTGGCGGCCGAAATGCTTAAAAATGAAGTCAGAGGACTGTTGTAGTCGGTAATATATATATGAAATACAACTATTTAAATAGAATATTTTTAGCTTTGATTGCAATGGCTGGTTTATCCTGTACTTCCGAGAGTGAGTGCCGTCAGGAGCTGTCAGTTAACTTTAAAGCTGGAATTTACACCATAGCTGACGAAACTGCCAAAACTCTATCGGTTGATAGTATTTGGGTAAATGGTTTTGCTAATGACTCCTTTTTATACAAAAATGCAAAAAGTATAAGTTCCATCAAAATGCCTCTTAATGTTAGTGCCGATCAATCTTTTTTTATTGTTCAGTTTAATAATATCAAAGATACCATCGGCATCAGCTATACTACCAATCCCGAGTACTTTATTTCGCTGTCCTGTGGCTGTATAGCTACACATACTATAAGTGAGGTATTTAGTACAAGTCATTTTATCGATTCGATTCACATTATTCAACCCGAAGTTTTAAATTACGATGCAGAGCAAATTAGGATTTATCATAATTAGTCTGTTTTGCATGCTGGGAATTTCGAACCTTCATGCGCAAACAGCAACACCAGCAAAAACAAAAGTGGATGCAAAAGTAGAAAAGGATACGCTTCCACTCTACAGAGGTATTCGTTTCGATTTGGATTTGTCGCCTGTAGTAAATTATTTTTTGACTGATGGCGAGCGACTTACTTACGAAGCTGGCCTTTCGGTAAACTTAAAAAACAAATATTTTCCAACTCTCGAAATGGGTTACGGTTATGCCGATAGAATAAATGATGTGGGTGTAGGATTTTCGTCTAAAGCAGTATTTGGGCGTATTGGTGCCGATATCAATTTAATGAAGCAGAAAAAAGACCAAAAGCCAACCAACAATCTGTTTTTTGCAGGTTTTAGGTTTGGAATGGCTCCAGTAAAATATAGTTATACCAATTTATCGATACCAAATGATTATTGGGGTACCGCAATTACAACTAATTTCTTGGATCAAAGTACAGTAGCTAAATGGTATGAGGTTTTACTCGGTATACGTGTAGAAATTGCACCTAAAATCTATATGGGCTGGACAGTGAGGTTGAAAAATCCGATAGGGGCGGCAAAACTTGGTAAAGTATTTCCTTGGTACATACCAGGCTACGGGGTTAAAACCGATCAGGCCAACTGGGGAGCTAATTATACTATCGGTTATAAATTTTAAAATTTCAAACAACAACCAAATAACAACATTTTATGAATTCAACACAAATCTTGAATCGTGCTGCCGACAATATCCGCATTTTAGCGGCATCGGCAGTTGAAAAAGCTAAATCAGGTCACCCAGGTGGTGCTATGGGTGGAGCCGACTTTATTAACGTACTTTACTCAGAGTTTTTGGAGTACGATCCTAAAAACCCAACATGGGAAGGTCGTGACCGTATGTTCTTGGATCCAGGACACATGTCGCCAATGCTTTACTCTGTATTAGCATGTGCTGGTAAATATACGATGGATGAATTGGCTCAGTTCCGTCAGTGGGATAGTCCAACTCCTGGCCACCCTGAAGTAGATGTGATGCGTGGTGTTGAAAACACTTCTGGTCCTCTTGGTCAAGGCCATACTTTTGCTGTAGGTGCTGCTATTGCTGCTAAGTTCCTAAAAGCTCGCTTTGCCGATGTAATGAACCAAACTATTTATGCATACATCTCGGATGGTGGTGTGCAGGAAGAAATTTCGCAAGGTGCTGGCCGTCTAGCGGGTCACTTAGGTTTGGATAACTTGATTATGTTTTACGATTCGAACGACATTCAACTTTCAACCGAAACGAAAGATGTTACAAGTGAAAACGTAAAAATGAAATACGAGTCATGGGGCTGGAGAGTGTTGGAAATTGATGGTAACGATGCAGAGCAAATTCGTGCTGCATTAACTACTGCCAAAGCCGAAACAGCAAAACCTACGCTAATTATTGGTAAAACCATTATGGGTAAAGGTGCTCGTAAAGCTGATGGTTCAAGCTTCGAAAACCAATGTGCTACACACGGTATGCCATTGAGCGAATGTGGTGCATCTTATGCTGAATCAATCAAAGTATTGGGTGGAAATCCTGAAAATCCATTTGTATTGTTCCCTGAAACAGTAGAATTGTATGCAAAACGTGCAGCAGAATTAGAGCAAATTGTAGCTGCCAAATATGCTGCAAAAGCGGAGTGGGCAAAAGCAAACCCTGAGTTAGCTGCTAAAATGGAATTTTTCTTCTCGGGCAAAACCAATGTAAACTGGGATGCTATTGTTCAAAAACCAGGACAAGCTACACGCGCTGCTTCAGCTACAGTATTGGCTACACTAGCTAAAGAGGTTGAAAACATGATTGTATCGAGTGCCGACCTTTCGAACTCTGATAAAACAGATGGTTTCCTTAAAAATACGAAAGCATTTACCAAAGACGATTTCTCAGGTGCATTCCTTCAAGCAGGTGTTGCTGAGTTAACCATGGCTTGTGTATGTATTGGTATGAGCTTGCACGGTGGTGTTATTCCTGCATGTGCTACTTTCTTTGTGTTCTCTGATTACATGAAACCAGCTATTCGTATGGCTGCTTTGATGGAACAACCAGTTAAATTTATCTGGACACATGATGCATTCCGCGTTGGTGAAGATGGTCCTACACACGAGCCTGTAGAGCAAGAAGCTCAAATTCGTTTGATGGAGAAATTGAAAAACCACAAAGGTCACAACTCGATGTTAGTTCTTCGTCCGGCCGATGTGGAAGAATGTACTGTTGCATGGCGCATGGCTATGGAAAATACACACACGCCTACTGGGTTGATCCTATCGCGTCAAAATATTGTGGACCTTCCTGCTGCCGATCGCAAAGCTGAAGCTGTAAAAGCTGAAAAAGGTGGTTATGTGGTAACTTGCGACGGTAATCCAGATATTATCTTGGTAGCTTCGGGTTCTGAGGTTTCAACCTTGAACGAAGGTGCTGCTTTGTTACGTGCCGAAGGTATTAAAGTACGTTTGGTTTCTGTGCCATCAGAAGGTTTATTCCGCAGTCAATCGGCCGAATACCAAGAGAGTGTATTGCCAGCAGGCGCTAAAATCTTTGGTCTTACAGCTGGTTTGCCAGTAAATCTTTTAGGTTTAGTAGGTGCTAATGGTAAAGTTTGGGGATTAGAGTCATTTGGTTTCTCTGCTCCATTCAAAGTACTCGACGAAAAACTTGGCTTCAACGGTAAAAACGTGTACGAGCAGGTAAAAGCCATGCTTTAATGTAAAAATGAAATAAACCCCTAACCCCTAAAGGGGGACAATTAACAAACTCACCAACCTCAAAGTAGAGCTTATAGCTCCCCTTTAGGGGTTGGGGGTTATTTTTTTATAATGGACTTACTATCAATCATCATCATAGGCATCGGTTTGGCAATGGACTGTTTTGCAGTATCCATAAGCAAAGGCGTTTGTCTAAGCAAATTCAAACTTAATAAAGCGTTGCGTATGGCCATGCTTTTTGGTTTGTTTCAGGGGCTTATGCCCTTAATTGGATATTTTGGTGGCCGCTCGTTTGCTAACGTCTTAGGTCAATACGATCATTGGATTGCTTTTGGACTGTTGGCTGTTATCGGGCTCAAAATGTTTATCGAAGGCTTAAAACCCATCGATCCACACTGCGACATCACGCCTAACCCCTTTCGCTGGAAAGTTTTGATAACCTTGGCTGTTGCAACTAGTATCGATGCTATGGCTACAGGTGTTATTTTCGTTCCCTATCCCGAACGCATTTTATTTGCCGTTTTAAATATTGGCATCATCAGTTTTGCCTTTTCACTTCTAGGTGTTTATCTAGGTGTTTATTTTCGCGATAAAATTAAAATCAACGTCGAATTACTCGGAGGTATTATTTTAATTGGTATTGGAATGAAAATACTAATTGAACATTTGCTATAATAACTATTGAATCATATAGTTACATACAACGAAACTAATTTTTTTTATACATACAAAAATGAATTTGAAACGAATTCTTCTTGGGCTACTAATTATCACCCAATTTTCGCTGGCTTATGGAGCCGACCCTGCCGTTAGTTATAAACTTTACGGTTTTATTCGCAACGATTTTTACTTTAATTCACGTAAAAATATAGAAGCATTGGATGGATTGTTTAATATGTTTCCATTTCCTGAGTCTCTGAAAGATGGTAAAGATGCGAATGCCACACCCAATGCCGAAATGCTTGCTATCAGTACACGATTAGGACTCGATTTTACAGGGCCAATGATCTTGGGTGCAAAATCGTCGGCTAAAATCGAAGCTGATTTTGCTGGAATCTCCTCGGCTTATTACGTTGTTCGTTTGCGTCAGGCTTATACCAAGTTAAACTGGACCAAAAACGAATTACTTGTGGGGCAAACCTGGCACCCAATGTATGCAAACTTACAACCTGTTACACCAGCTCTGAGTGTAGCCACTCCCTTCCAATCATTTAATCGTAGCCCTCAAGTACGGTTTAAACATACAATTAATAGTAATTTGAGTCTTACAGCTGCTGCCGTATATCAAATGCAATACATGACCCAAGGTCCAAACGGTGCTTCGGTTTCGTATATGAAAGAGGGCTTGTTGCCATCAGGCTTTATTGGGCTCGACTATGTAGCTAAACATGTAAGTGCTGGGCTTGGCTTCGATGGCAAATCGCTTAAAATTGGCGATGTACGCCTTAATTCAGGTGCTGCGGTAGCTTATGCCCGTTATGCTAGTGGTAAATTTCAAGTTAGTGCCAAATCGGTTTTGGGCCAGAATATGAGTGAGTTACTTACCCCCGGAGGATATGGTGTAAGTGCTTATAATGCTGATGTTGTGAGCGATTATACAAATATCAACACTTCTACTTCGTGGTTAAGCCTATCGTATGGATCAAAAGTACAAGTAGCTCTTTATGGAGGTTTTTTAAAGAATTTAGGTTCAAACGATGATTTAGCAATTAAAGATGGTAAATACACCTACTACGGATACGGTGCATATGCAAATAGCAATACTTCAAGTAGTAGCGCACAAATACAACTGGATCAGCTTTATCGTATTGCACCGAGTATTTCTTATACAGTTGGTAGCCTTAAGTTTGGTTGCGAGTACGAATTAACAACAGCTACTTATGGAACTATGCAAGTTGATGGCCGTGTTTCAAATCCTTATCATGTTTCGAATCATCGAATCTTAGGTACGGTTTCTTTTTTGTTTTAATACATTTAAAACAAAATTATATCAATAATCAGTGTCTAAATTTATTTTGGACACTGATTTTTTTTTATAAAACTTATGAATTGAACAAATTCCATGTTGTAACAGTTTTATCGTTTAAAGGGCTTATGAAACGAGCAAAACAAATGAAATTTGACTTACAAGGAAATGTTTATTTTGAGTTCCATCTGTCAACTAAAAAATCAATTATAATCAGATGAAATCTGTATCCGGAAATATTGTAAATCTTATAAATGCTACCGTAGTTAAAGGTCATTTGTATTATCAGAATGGCAAAATAACTTCTATTGTGGCCGATGATGCTGTTGGTGATCAGTATATTATACCTGGTTTGGTTGATGCGCATATACATATTGAAAGCTCCATGATGTTGCCAACTGAGTTTGCACGGCATAGTTTAATTCACGGAACGGTGGCTTGTGTGTGCGACGCGCATGAAATAGCCAATGTTTGTGGTGTGGATGGTGTGGATTATATGATCGAGAACAGTAAACATTCACCCATGAAATTTTATTTTGGTGCACCTTCATGTGTTCCATCCACGCCTTTTGAATCGTCAGGTGCTCGTGTCGATGCACCTGAAATTGAGAAAATGCTAATGCGTGATGATATTTATTTTCTGGCCGAGATGATGGACTTTCAAGGAGTAGTTCATGCCAATAAGGAAGTAAATGCGAAATTAAATGCAGCAAAACGAGCTGCTAAACCCATTGATGGGCATGCTCCTGAATTACACGGGGCTGATTTAATAGCCTATGCATCAAGCGGAATTACTACCGATCATGAGTGTATGACAATAGCAGAAGCAGAGGCAAAAATTGATTTGGGTATGATTATTCAGATACGCGAGGGTAGTGCCGCTAAAAACTTCGACGATTTATTACCCTTAATACAGAAATATCCTGACAAAATAATGTTTTGTTCTGACGATAAACATCCGAACGATTTACTTCGAAACGGACATATAAATACCTTGGTTCGAAGGGCATTAGCTAAAGGTTATGATGCTATAGCCGTTTTACGCATTTGCTCGCTAATACCAATTAAACATTACAAATTAGATATCGGCCTTTTGCAGGTTGGCGATGATGCCGACTTTTTAGTTATCGATAACTTGACAGATTTTAATATTCAAAAAAATGTAATAAAAGGGCATACTGTAGTTGAAAATGGTTTGCTCGTAATTGACCCTTACGAATCAACTGAAACAATAAATAATTTTTGTACAAACCAACTTACAGCCGATCAATTAAAGGTGCAGCCGTCAGCGTCATTGTTAAAAGTTATTCAGGTTGAAGATGGTCAGTTGTATACAACAGAACTACATTGTGAGCCCACCATTATCGACAATAACATAGTGTCGGATGTGGTGAATGATGTATTGAAAATGGTGGTTGTAAATCGATATCAAAATGCTTCGCCAGCTATTGGCTTTATTAAAAATATTGGTCTTAAACGAGGAGCTTTAGCATCAACAGTTTCGCACGACAGTCATAATATTGTGGCTGTAGGTACTACCGACGAAGAAATTGCTGAAGCCATAAATATGGTGATTCAATGTAAAGGTGGTATTGTGGCAGTTGATGCTGATGATAAGTTATTGTTGCCATTGCCAATAGCCGGATTAATGTCGAACGAAAGTGGAGAAATTATTGCTGAAAAATACGAACAGATTGATGCTATGGCTAAGAAACTAGGGTCTAAACTGACTTCGCCATTTATGACCTTAGCATTTATGTCATTGTTGGTAATACCCGAATTAAAATTGAGTGATAAGGGCTTGTTTGATGGTCGAACATTTCAGTTTACCAGTTTAATGTTATAATTAAAAAGTGTCTTTTTTGAAATAAAAAAGAGCTGGGTCATTTTACTGATCCAGCTCTTCTAGTCTATATAAATTTGTTGATTATCCGTTTGAACGACTATCTTTTACTACTACGTCGTGAGCACCACCTTCAATAATACTTGTCGACGAAACAAGTGTTATTTTGGCATTCTTTTGTAAATCAGCAATATCCATCACTCCGCAGCTACTCATTGTTGATTTTATTTTGCCAAGCGTAATATCAAGGTTGTCTTTAAGCTTGCCGGCGTAAGGTACAAAACTATCTACACCTTCTTCAAATTTCAAACCTTCGCTGCCACCAGCATCATAGCGTTGCCAGTTGCGTGCGCGGTTCGAACCTTCGCCCCAATACTCTTTCATATAGTTACCGTTTACCATTAATTTACGAGTAGGACTTTCGTCGAAACGTGCAAAATAACGTCCCATCATCATAAAGTCGGCACCCATAGCCAATGCAAGTACCATGTGATAATCTTGAACAATACCGCCATCAGAGCATATAGGCACATAAATTCCTGTTTGTTCAAAATACTCATCGCGTGCAGCAGCTACTTCTACAATGGCTGTAGCTTGTCCACGACCAATACCTTTTTGCTCACGTGTAATACAAATAGATCCACCACCAACACCAACTTTTACAAAGTCGGCACCAGCTTTGGCTAGGTACAAAAAGCCGTCGCGGTCAACCACGTTTCCAGCTCCCACGCGTATATTTTCGCCAAAATTTGTTTTAATGTATTCGATCGTTTCTTTTTGAAATTCAGAATAGCCATCCGATGAGTCGATACACATAACATCAACACCAGCTTCGATAAGAGCAGGTACACGCTCTTTGTAATCGCGTGAGTTAATTCCAGCTCCTACAAGAAGTTTCATGTTATCGTCCGAAAGTTCATTTGGATTTGCTTTGTGGTTTTCGTAGTCTTTACGAAAAACAAAGTATTTTAGATTCTGATTTTTATCAATAATGGGTAAACAATTTAATTTGTTTTCCCAGATAATATCATTTGCCTCGGTAATAGAGATTCCAAATTCGCCCGTAATAAGTTTCGAAAATGGCGTCATAAACTCTTTTACTTTTGTGTCGAGTGCATCGCGTGTAACTCGGTAGTCGCGGCCAGTAACTATTCCTAGCAATTTGCCTTCTGAAGTTCCATCGTCGGTAATTCCAATAGTACCATGACCCGAACGCTCTTTTAGTTGAATAACATCAAGAAGTGTGTGTTCGGGAGTTAAGTTGGCATTACTAGTTACAAAACCCGCTTTGTACGATTTTACTTTAAAAACCATATCGGCTTGCGATTCAATGTCTTGTGAGCCAAAAATAAACGATAATCCACCGTTGCGCGCTAAGGCAATAGCCATTTTGTGGTCAGATACCGACTGCATGATAGCCGATACAAATGGAATGTTCAACGATATTGGAGCTTTTTCGCCTTTTTTGAATTTTACGAGTGGAGTATTTAGCTTAATGTTTGCAGGCGTACACTCTTTGGTGGTTAAGCCCGGAATTAATAAAAACTCGCTGAAAGTTCTTGAAATGTCGTTTAAAAAATGTGCCATATGCTATTGTAATTAGTTATTTTTGAAATAAAATTTGGCAAAGGTAGCCAAAATCCATTTAGTAGCCAAGTTTTTTAGGATAGAAGTGAGTCAATTATTCCTCGTTGACGTACCGCCTCGTAAATTAATACACCAGCGGCTACCGAAACATTCAACGAATCAATAGTGCCAAGCATTGGGATACGAACCATGCTGTCGCAAATTCGTATATTCTCCGACGAAACGCCATCGTCTTCCGAGCCCATCACAATAGCAATAGGTTCCGACATGGTGGTTTCGGTATAGTTATTAGTTGCTTTTTCGGTTGCAGCTATTAATTTTACGCCCGACGATGCTAAAAATGTAAGTGCATTTGTTAGGTTGTGCTCACGGCAAACAGGTATTTTGAGCAAAGCACCTGCTGAAGTTTTAACAGCATCGCCATTTAGAGCAGCACCTCCTTTTAGCGGGACAACAATTGCGTCAACACCAGCACACTCGCAGGTACGAGCTATAGCCCCAAAGTTACGTACATCCGTAATTCCATCGAGCACAACAATAAAGGGCATGCGGCCTGCTTCATAAATGCTTGGAATAATATCTTCAATGCGTTGATAAGTTACAGGCGATATAAACGCTACTACTCCTTGGTGATTTTTGAGCGTAATTTTATTTAGCTTTTCAATTGGAACTTTCTGCACAGGTACCTCTAGGCCATTAAGTGCTGTGAATAATTCGCGCGAAAGCTCACTTGTCATATCGCGGCGTACTAAAATTTTATCAATTTCTTTGCCCGCTTCAATTGCTTCAATAACGGCACGTATGCCAAAAATCATGTCCTTTTCAGGACGCTGTTTGTTTTTATAATTTATCATTTTTATTTTTACTATTCTTTTTATTTTGTCCAAGTCATGCTGTAACGAACACCCTATTTGGTGGACTGTAAACTTCTTATTTTACTGCAAACTGCAAACTTCTTACTTGTCGTTCATCAGTTTAAACTTATCCAAGCTCCAAAAAATTAGCGAAAGTGCCACACCAACTATAGCTGCAAACGCCATTCCTTTTAATTGAACACTGCCGATGTTTACGGCAGCCCCACTTACGCCAATTACAAAAGTAACTGCACCCAATACCATATTTCTATTGCTGCTAAAATCCACCTTTTGCTCTACAAACATACGGAAACCTTGTACTGCAATCACGCCGTACAGCAACATGGTAATTCCACCCATTACCGGTCCAGGTATGGTTGAAATAGCAGCTGATATTTTACCAATAAACGAAAAAGCGATTGCCATAACAGCAGCTATACGAATAACCCACACCGAATATACGCGTGTAATGGCCATAACACCAATATTTTCGCCGTAAGTAGTGTTCGGTGGTGAACCTGCAAAACCCGAAAGCAAGTTGCTCAGTCCGTCGCCCAATAACGAACGATGTAAGCCTGGATTTTTCATTAAATCAGATTCCGTAATTTTACCAGTTACTATTAAGTGACTGATGTGTTCGGCAAGAACCACAATACATGCAGGAGCGATAATAAGTATAGCTTGTGGATTATAAATGGGAGCCTGAAAAGTAGGTAGCGCAAACCATGATGCATTTGCAATAGCATCAGTATTAACGATGCCCAACACAAGTGCCAAAATATATCCAGCAATTACGGCAAAAAATATAGGAATGATTTGCATAAAACCACGAAATAATACCGAGCCTGCAATACCAACAATAAGCGTAAATAACGATACAATAACAGTGTTCGTGTCCATCACAAAAGGTTGAACTACCTGTCCTACATTGGTAGGCCATGGTGCTAGTCCTGCCATTTGAACAGCTACCGGTGCTAACTCAAGTCCAATGATGGCAACTACTGCCCCCATCACTGCTGGTGGCATAACAACATCAATCCATTTGATACCCCATTTGTACACCACAAACGAGATAAGGATAAAAAACAAGCCAAAAAATATAAAACCAGATTGTGCGTGAGCAAAACCACCATAAGTTGAACTGATAAGCATTACGGGTGCTATAAAAGCAAAACTTGAACCTAGATAGGCTGGAATACCTCCTTTAGTCACAATTGAATAAAGAATAGTTCCAATTCCATTCATTAATAGTGCAATAGCAGGATCAACACCAAGTAATATAGGTACTAAAATGGTAGCACCAAACATGGCAGTAAGATGTTGCAGACTTAGCGGTAAGCTTTGCAAAATGGGTAGTTTTTCGTGGATACCTACGACACGTTTTTTCATAAAATTGATTTTTATTTTGATGTTTTTATAATTGATTTATGCATGCTGCAAAAATAATTATGCAAAAGTACGGCTTTTTTACTAATAATTCTAATTTGAAAATAAGCAAATTTGAAAATTGGAAGTGCTTGATGTTAAAGTACTCGATGTACATTTATAAAAAATCGGCTACCTTAATTTAAAGTAGCCGATTTAAAGTTGAATTATTTAATTAGTGTTTGCATAAATTCCATGCCGTGAAGTAGACCGTAACTGCCTTGCTCTACAGCAAACTCGTCGTACACCATTACTTTGTCGGGCGTGTTGCCTGGGCGGTAAATGATGAATGGCACTGGTTTGTTGGTGTGCGTTTTAGTGGCACAAGGTGTTGGGTGGTCGGGTAAAATGGCAATGGTTACTGGTTCGTCCCAACTTGATACCGCCTCGTAAATGGGTTTTACAATGCGTTCGTCTAAGTATTCGATGGTTTTTATTTTGAGTTCAACATCGCCTTCGTGACCAGCTTCGTCGCTTGCTTCGATGTGCAAGTACACAAAATCGTCGGTTTTAAGAGCTTCGATTGCTGCTTGCGCTTTTCCTTCGTAGTTGGTGTTGTAAAGTCCAGTCATGCCTTCAACTTGAATCACTTTAAGTCCAGCATACACGCCAATGCCACGTATAAGGTCCACAGCTGAGATTACAGAGCCACTTTTCAAGTTGTAAAGCTCCATAAGTGTTTTCATATCGGGTTTGTAGCCTGGCGACCAAGGCCAAATGCTGTTGGCTTTATCTTTGCCCGCAGCGGCACGTTTCAGATTTACAGGGTGGTTCTCGAGTAATTCTTGCGATTTTAAAATTAGCTCGTTTAATAAGTTAGCTGTTTCAGTTGCGCTAGGTACTTGGGCTTGAATCATCACCTCTTTAAACGCTGTTCCAGGTACATCGTGTGGAGCAGTGCAACGCAACTGTTTGTTGCCATTTTGTATTTTAAGCAAATGGCGATACGATACGCCTGCAAAAAACTCCACTGTTTCGTTTCCTAGTTCTTGCTGTAGGTAGTGAATAAGCTCTTCGGCTTCTTCGTTGCTTATGTGTCCTGCTGAGTGGTTTTTTATCAGGCCATTTTCGATGCAAATAAGGTTGCAACGCATAGCCATTTCGCCAGGCTCTATGGATACACCCATGCTTGCCGCTTCAAGTGAACCTCTACCTTCAAAAACCTTAGGTACATCGTAGCCCATTACGCTCATGTTTGCAATTTCGCTACCAGGAGCAAAGCCTGGAGGAATGGTGTCTAGTAATCCTGAGCATCCTAGGGCTGCTATTTTGTCGATGTTTGGTTTGTTTGCCGCTTGTAAGCAAGTTTTATTTCCGAGTGAAGCTAAAGGTTCATCAGCCATTCCATCACCTAGTATTATTATGTATTTCATCTGTTTATATTTGTTTTTTAAAAGGTCAGATGGAACTTACCATGTTAAAATAATCATTGCCTTGTGTGTTAATAATTATTTTAACATGGACGTTTCATCTGTTTGTAATTGTTTTATAAATATTGTTTGTAACTAGCCAGCGCAGCTTCAAATTTAGCAACAGCCTCTTCCATTGTGCTGTAGCTTTCGCCTCCAGCAGCATTTAGGTGACCGCCACCGTTAAACAACTCAGCCGAAAATTTGTTTGCTGGAAATGTGCCTTGCGAACGTAGCGAGATCTTTATTTTATCGGGATCTTGGCGCATAAATACCGAAAATATTACATCGCCAATAGCTAGAGGCATGTTAACAAGTCCCTCGGCATCACCCGTTCGGTAGTTGAATTGGTTGAGCTCTTCGGTTGTAAGTGTTATTAATGATGCTTTGAATTCAGGATACAACTTCATTTTGTTGGAAATGGCATAGCCCGTAAGGCGCAATCTGTCGGCCGAGCTATTGTTAAATACTCTGCGGTAAATGGCATCTTTATCAACCCCTAATTTTATTAATTCATAGATGATTGAATAAATTTCGGGTTTGTTTGAGTTGTACGTAAATGCGCCTGTGTCGGTCATCATACCTGTGTAAATACATTCGGCGCAAGCCAAATTAATTTTCGAGAAATCGCCCAAGCGGCAAATAAGCCTAAAAATAAGCTCGCTGGTCGACGATATTTCGGGGTATGAGATGGTTACCTTCGCATAGTCGCCAGGGTGTAAATGGTGATCGACGAGTATTTTGGGTGCAGGAGCACTCATTACAGCATTCTCCATTTTAGCCATGCGGTTGGGCACGTTAAAGTCGAGCGTGAAAATTAGCTCTGTGTCTTGAAATATGGCATCGCAGGCTGCTTCGTTGTTTTCGTAAACAAGCACTTTGTCGGCGCCAGGCATCCAAGCCAAGAAATCGGGAAAGGCGGTTGGTACTATCACCACCGGTTCTTTGTCGATGGTCATAAAATAATGCCACAGAGCTAAAGATGATCCCATAGCGTCGCCATCAGGGCCTACGTGTACTACAATAGCAATTTTTTCGGCCTTATCAATTTCTTTTTGAGTTTTATGAATTAGGTCTTCGGCAATAATTTTTGAGATCATATAACATACTTTTTTATTGAGTGCAAAAATAGCAAAAAAATGGCATACGCGAATCATTTTCAAGAATCTGAATGCTATTCATTTGCTGATAAAATGTAGGCACCTTGGTCGGCAACGCAGTAAAATTGGATGGATTTGCTTTTGCAAACGCTTCGTATTTTTTCGGTATACCATGCGCTGATTGTTTTGTCGACCACTATAAGTTTAGGTGTGTAGTTTTCGAGTAATTTATCAATTTTGGGCTTGAGCTTGTTCCCAATTATCAGAATGTCAGCATTTAAAGATGTAGATGTTGTTTTTAGTTGCCACATCTTTTCGTTCGCGATAATTATTCTTTTACCTGAAAAATACGCATAATTATTCATAAACCACTTTTGTGATGAAGCGTTTTTAACGGTGTCGATGTGGTGTTTGTGCCAATAATTTTTTGCTAAATATTCTGCTTCGGATGGTTGCGAAGAGTATAAATAATTTTTTCCTTTGGCAATAAAATTAATGTGTGTATGCTTAGTAGATGCATAAACAATGAGTTGATTTGTGTTTTTGGTTGTGTAGATTGTGTGGGCCGATATTATTATGATGCTTAGCATTGCTGCCAAACTCCAACTAATAAGGTTTGCTTTTTTTGTATAAAAATACATGGTAGTGCAAGCAATAAGAAAAGTGAGTAAGGCCATTTGCGTAAAACTTAAGGCTATAATGCTGGTTGAATTTGGTAAATGGTGAATTTGGACAATGCAAAAGTTGAGTGCTATAAGCAAGAAGTTGAGCACATAAGCCACTGCAGACGCTACAGCTGGTATGGCGGATGTTGCAAGCAACGCAATAGCACCATAAATAACCAAGGTGGAGAGCGGAATGGCTACCAAATTGGTAAGTATAAAATAGTTTGGGAATTGCTGAAAGTAAAAGAGGGTGAAAGGTACAGTGCCAATTTGTGCTGCAAGAGATACGAGTACTAAATCGCGTATTGGTTTAAGTACTTTACTATGTGTAGGAAACAGCTTGACAAGCGGTGGATGAAAAATAAGTATGCTCAAAACAGCCGAATAGCTTAATTGGAAGCCGATGTTGTATATGAAGTTGGGGTTGTATACTAATATTAGAAAGGCTGACATGAAAATGGTGTTAAATATCTGCGATTTCCGATTAAATGTAGTGCCCACAGCTATAAACGAAAACATGAGTGCCGACCGAATGACCGAAGGTGAAAGTCCTGTAACAAAAGCATAGGACCATAAAAATAAAACAATCAACACCGTTTTGGAGATAAGCTGGAATCTATATTGTTTTAAAAAGCTGAGTGCAAAAGCAATTACCGCATACACTATACCTACATGCAATCCGCTTACCGACAAAATATGCATGGCACCCGTTGCGCTGTAACTGCTTCGTAAGTCGGGGCTGAGGTCGTCGGTGTATCCAACAGTGAGGGCAGCAAGCACTGCAAACTCTAAGTCCTTGATGCCGTATTTCGCATAAATGGCTATTAAGTAGCTCCGAACTTGGTTGGCCAAACGAAGGATGGAAAAGGCTGGAGAGTGTGCTGTTTTGCGCCAACTAGCAGAGTCGAGGTAGGCGGTAGCGCGTATGCCATTTAGGTTGAGGTAGCTGGCGTAGTTGAAAGCGTCGGGGTTTTCGGCTCCTGGTGGGCTTTTAAACTGTGTGTGCACCATAAGCTCGTCGCCAATAAGGAGGTGTTTTGCGGCTTCCGATTTTGCTAAATACACAACAGCATTTCCGTTTGTACTTTTCCACTGTTGGTTGTGTAGTACTTGTTTGAGCTTTATTTCGCAACGATACGATTTGGGTTTCTCAACCGTAGGCGAACTGACGGTAGCCACAAAAGTGCCAGTCGTGTTGAGCGATTCAAAACGGCTACAGTAGTCGTTGATGCGGCATAAATAATGGCCAAAAGTAAAGAGTGTCAGTAATGTGCCAAGTCCAAACAACCACCGAAACCGAAACTGTGTAGCTGAATTTCGTATAAAATACCCACTGCCAATAAGAATAGTAGCTATGCCAACAAGGAGTAAAAGTACGCTATAAGGTAGTTGGTAGTAGCGATATAAAACAATGCCTACAATTAATGCAAGCAAAAGCCTAAAAAAAGGGTTTCGTTGTAAAAAATTCATAGTTGTAAACAAGAAAAATTTGACAATGAGAGAGATTTTAAAATATATATTCTATCCCTTCCGATAAATCGGAATAAATGGAGGGATTTAAGTCGCTAAAATAACTTTTTTGACATATTTACTTACTTCAATAATTAGAGTTCTCCAAACATTTAAATCAACTACAAACTTCTACCTCTTTTCTGCAAACTGATCACTGCAAACTATTCCTTCATCAAATCGGCAATCATCTGCGTTGGATTTTCGGCATTAAATACTGTGCTTCCTGCTACAAGTACATTAACGCCATGAGCAAACAGTTTTGGTGCATTTTCGCGAGTTACACCGCCATCAATTTCGATTAGGCAGTTCGGGTTGTGTAGCTCAATGAGTTTTTTAAGTTCGTCAATGCGATTGTATGTGTCTTCAATAAATTTTTGTCCTCCAAAGCCTGCAAAAACCGACATTAACAATACCATATCCACTTGGTTAATGAATGGTTCGAGCACGTTAACAGGCACATCAGGATTAATGCTAATGCCAACTTGTATGCCTTCGGCGCGAATAAGGTCAATTACCTGTTGCGGGTTTTCGGTAGCTTCGTAGTGAAAGGTAAGCATGCCAGCGCCCGCTTTTGCAAATCGTTGTACGTATTTTTCGGGTTGTACAATCATTATATGTACATCAAGCATTTTGCGGCAGTGTTTTTTTACCGATTCAATAACGGGAAAACCAAACGAGATATTGGGAACAAAAACACCGTCCATCACGTCAAAATGTAGCCATTCAGCTTCACTTTGGTTAATCATTTCGCACATGGCTTGTAAGTTGCCAAAATCGGCCGAAAGCATGGAGGGGGAGATTATTTTTGTCATTTCAAGCTTGTAATAGTTTATTGCAAAGTAAGTTTTTTTTTTGCTCACTACAAAATTATGTCTCTTGAAATTTGGTTATTTTTTATGTTGTTTTAAATTGGATAATTACATATATTTGCATAATAATTATAGAAATATTAAAATTATGAAATTGATTAAGTTTTTTCCAGTCGTATTGTTTCTGTTTATGGTTACTAATTTACAGGCCCAAGAAGAATTTCTTGATGAAGAAAATGGGCTTTCACTTGGTTTAGCTTCAGGTGTAGAAACTAGTTTTGGGCTTAGTTTTAAATCACATGATGGCTTTTTAGTGTCAGCCCACATGACTGAGGGGGATGGTTATAGTTTATATGGAGCTACTTTAGGTAGTTATTTTATTAAAGCTTCGAGTTTTAATGCTCTCGTGGCAGTATCATATTCTGTACTGAAAGCACCTGGAACAGCAAGCGATTTTTACGCGAGTAATGTGAAAAAACATATTGGCGGGCTTCATTTAGGTTTTATGCAAAAATTTCTATGTAATACTTCTTTTCCAATGTCTATAGGACTTAATGCATCTGGTGTGTATTTTGAGTATCCAGTTATTTCGGCTGGAGCCTCGTTTACTCAAGCTTTTTTCGCAAAAAGTAGGGTGTATCCTTTGGTAGGAGTGCATTATAATCATCCATTAAATGCTGAATATTACGGTAACACAAAAGGCGCCTTTAATTTGTTTTTTGGTTTTAATATTCGAATTTGATATCAAAATATACTTAATATTTTTTAGCCTTTTCGCCTTGAAGAACTCGTAAGCCAGCAAATGCTAAAGCTTCCATTTCGTCTTCGCCAGGGTACACTACGAGGTGGGCGAGGGGGGCTATCATTTTTTTGATGTAATTTACCACCACAATATTATACGCAATACCGCCAGTAAGTATTACAGTATTAACGTTTCCTTCGAGTACAGCAATCATACCCGCTATTTCTTTGGCCACATTGTAGGCCATTGCATCAATAATAAGTTGTGCATGTTTATCGCCATTTAGAGCGTTTTGCGTTGCTAATCGCGAGTCGTTTGTACCTAAGTGCGCCACCATGCCTCCTTTTCCAACGAGTAACTTATGAATTTCGTCCTGCGTAAAGTTGCCCGAAAAACACATGCTAATAAGTGCTCCAGCATCAATAGTGCCAGCGCGTTCGGGCGAAAATGATCCAAAACCATCCAATGCTTGGTTGGTGTCAATCACTTTGCCTTGTTTGTGAGCAGCAACCGATATGCCACCACCTAAATGCGCTATTACCAAATTGAGCTTTTCGTAAGTGCTACCAATACTTTTGGCGTATTTTCGGCCTATGGCTTTGTGGTTGAGTGCATGAAAAACCGAACGGCGTGGAAACTGTGGCAAACCACTTATACGTGCCACATCTTGCAACTCATCCACCACCACGGGGTCGGCAATAAGTGCAAGGCAACCTGGTATTTGCTCCGCTATTTCGCGGGCTATCATAGCGCCTAAGTTACTCGCATGTTGGTGGCCAGTTTTGAGGTCATTTATCATTTGGTCGTTCACCTCATAAACACCCGATTCCAAAGGGCGCATTAAACCACCACGTCCTACAATGGCCGAAAAGTCAGAAAGTGGTATCTGAGCAGAAGTCAACGCAGTTGTGATAATATTTTTACGAAATTCGTACTGATCAAAAATAGTTTTAAACGACGATAGCTCATCGGTGCTATGACGAATAGTTTCCACAAAAACCAATTCCTCGCTGTTATAAACAGCTATTTTTGTCGATGTCGAACCAGGGTTAATTGATAGAATTTTCATCTGTTTATAATTGTTTTTTAAAAGGTCAGATGGAACTTACCATGTTAAAATAATCATTGCTTTGTGTGTTAATAATTATTTTAACATGGACGTTTCATTATGTTTTATATTTGGCCCCCTAGCTCCCTGAAGGGGGAAGAGAGAGAAGTGCGAGAATTTTTAACCATATTCTTGTGTTTCCGAAATTTATAGTGTTTCATTCTTTCATTCCTTTATCATCATCACATCAATTCATTGACCATTTAATCATTTACTATTTACCATTTCCCTTTAATCATCAAACTTACAAATCATCATCTAGCGTAAATCTTGAGTAAATGCTCACTCCCCTCTCCATTCCCGCCTTGCGGGACAAGTTTCCGAGGGGCCGGGGGTGAGGTCTCATCATCCCATCAATTCATTGAC
>Ga0114938_1000049_pt1 | contig 96679 bp, 71 predicted proteins | sample AshMeaBigSpring_FD_88675 | JGI IMG/M metagenome (GOLD analysis project Ga0114938, IMG submission 88675) | Groundwater microbial communities from Big Spring, Nevada to study Microbial Dark Matter (Phase II) - Ash Meadows Big Spring | ecosystem: Environmental > Aquatic > Deep subsurface >...
ATACTGCCCGAAAGTTGAATGTATTTTTGCACTTGAGCGGGGAGATGCAACAAGTCATTCACAGTAAGCAAGCTCGTTTCGACAAAAGAATTTGCTGCCGCTTGTTTTATATCTTTTTGATAACCAGCCCTATAATTGTATTTTGCAAAAGCAATAATACAAGCCAATAAAGTGATAAAAATCAGCATAATACTCATTCCTTGAATTAGTCTATATTTAAGTGTTTTGAAGAAAATGAGAATCTTCATTTTACTAAATTTGATGATTTGTAAAAATATTATTTTAACGCTAAGAACACTAAGTCATAAAGACGCTAAGAAAAACTTTTAAGTTTTCAATAGTTAATCACAGCATCTTATCAATATTATATCTGAATATCAGATTATTGTCTTTGATTTCATCTTGAGTAAACGAACAATTTTTCAGCAGTTTGACCGAAGCGAAATTGGACGAAGCAGTTTCGGCAATTACCGATTTTATTGCGTAGTTTTCTTTGCACCAGTTAATCAAAGCCTTTATTGCTTCTGTCATATATCCTTTGTTTCTGAAAGCCTCATCGGTTCCATAGCCAATTTCCACTTCGCCCGATTTTGAAGGCTCATCGTGGAAGCAAATTCCACCTGTAATGGTATTCGATTGTTTTTCAACAATAATCCAGAGTGTATGAAATAGATAGTTTTTATTTTTATCGTTCACTACTGGCAAAAAACCATTTATTATTGCGTCCTTCAACTCATTGTCAATCGGATTAGTTGATAATTTAATTTCTAAATTTTCGGACAGCTGCTCGGGATGAAGAACGTATTGCTCCAATTCGGCTGCCGTTAGTGGCCTGATATACAGACGGGTTGTTTCAATCATAAAAGCTTTGTTTAAAAATTTTCATATTAATACCTTATTCTACAAATTAACTTTTTAAAAAAAAGTGTATCAAAATATATTCTATTAAGATTATTTTCTGATAGCATACACCAATTCATCTTGCTTCATGCCGTTTTTTATATAAATTTTCTCGAACATGCCTTCGAGGGTAAATCCTGCTTTTTCGAGCACGCGTTGCGAAGCAAAGTTGTTGCCAAAAGGAGTTGCAAAAATACGTGTTACGTTGAAATTATCAAAAACCAATTGCACCATTTCTTTTACAGCTTCAGTCATTATGCCACGACATTTGTACTTCTCGCCAATCCAGTAACCGAGTTCGGCGTTCATCCGCAATATATCATTCCCAATGAGTACGCCAATATTTCCGGCAAATTTTCCATCAACTTCAATAACCCTGTAAAATGCTGCCGGATTTTCGTTGGCATATCGGATAAACTTATTCCATTTCTCTACATCGTTTCCCGGAAAAGCATCGGACATAAAACGACTAATATTGGTATTGGCTAATTCCGCAGCAACTTTAGCATCATTTTCATGCCAGATTCTGAGTTCAAAATTCATACTATGGATTATCTTAAAAGGGTAATTAAATATTTTACGCTAATTATTCAACAGCGGATAAACAGCCGAAGCAGGTACTTCGGTATTTCCTTTTTGTGCTATCATTTTTGACATAAAAGCCTTCCCTTTTTCTAAATCGCCGGTTAGCTTTATAGCATTTGATGGGCAGTTTGTAACACAATTCAGGCAATGAATGCAAGGTGAGGCAGTGTTTTGACTTATGCGGTCGTTCAGCTTAACAAGGTGGTTTACAGGGCAAAGCCTAACACATTTTCCACAAGTTCCGCATAGCTCACTGTCAATTTCCACTTTCGGATAGCGCTGCTCATGCCATTTTTTTTCAACGAAAACTGTTTTGGCCAAAATTGTCATTTTTAACCCATTGTATTTGAGTACTGACCTGATATTCTTAACTTTGGACTGCATTTGCAACTTATCAATTCGGTTTACTAACTCGTCGACATAAACCTGCTCTTCGCCTTGTAGTTTATCTGCGTTATACTCGTCGGGCATAAATGCGCGAGTCATTCGGTGAGGTGCCGTAAGTTTCATTGCCAACGGAACTGTTCGCCCTGTTTTATTCAGCAATTTAGCCGATTCGGACAATGCAACCCCCGAAGATATTCCCCCATACGTTACAAAAGGAACAGCAATTGCAGCCCATTTACTATCGGGTTTTGGAAGCGATTGAATCAAGTCAAGTACGTGATACTGCGTATGATGAGCATATACCGGTGCGCCAATCAATAAAATATCGTGTTTTTCCACACGGGCATTTAAAAAATCGGTGTGCACTTTGTGACTGAAAAAATCGTTGTCCCAGGTTATATCTAACTGCTGAACTTTGTGGCCTTTCTGCTCGAAACCTTTTTGGATTTCCTGCGAAACACGATTGACGCTTCCCGATGGACTAAACTGAATGATACAAATCTTCATGATTCAATTAAAATTATTCACATTTAAAATTTATACCGCAACGCTACATTCCAACCCAGCGAAACTTGATTTACCGATACTATGGATGGATCCCACTCAGTATAGTTTTGGTGAAAATCGTCGGCATCAATTTTGAACTGCCACACTAATGATGGACCAGCTACTAATTCGAAATTTTCACTAATATTGAATCCCAAGTTGCAACGCAAAGTGGAATAATGGTTAAAATCGAGCGAAACCTGATGCAATCCTTCCAATTCGGGGTTGATAAATAAGCGGTTACTAAGATCTAAATTTGAACCGACACCACAACCAAACGATAAGCGGTCGTCGGTCAAACGCCAGTCGTAAGCCAGCATGGGATAGGTATACAATTTGCGAACACCGGTTTTGAATGCAATATTGAGTGGAATAATGTTGTTGTTCGAAACTTCAATGGCTTTGTAACCACCATGTTTTACAAACGACAGAAAACCAATGGGTAAGCCTTTTTCCAACTTATCAACCGAATTGATAAAACCAAATTGAACGCCGCGAAGTGATTTGGCCGAATTGATAAATCCATATTGCAAACCATGTATTTGACCTGCCGAATTGATAAAACCACACTGAACTCCATAGAATTTGTCGTTGGTTGAATTAATAAAGCCTGTTTGAACACCATAAAACGATTTGTCGACCGAATTAATAAACCCGTTTTGAATACCAATAAAGTTATCGTTTACCGAATTGATAAACCCATTTTGAACACCTTTTAGTTCGCCATTTACACTATTGATAAATCCGCTTTGAACGCCCAAAACATCACCTCCTACACTGTTGATAAATCCGGCCTGAAGTCCACCAAAATTTCCGGTTGTAGAATTTATTAAACCAATTTGCACACTGGCATGATTGCCATTTACATTGTTCACTAACCCTACGAGCGGATAATTCCAATCGGTTGGAATGTTGTTTGTGAAAAAATGATACTGAACCTGCTGGTTGTTAGGGTTATTTGCATTTTGTGCAAACGTTTTTGCACCCATTGATAATAAAATTGCGATTGCTAATGAAATCTTTTTCATACTTTAATAATGTTTTATTTTTAATTGTTAGTTTTATGCAAGTTTTAAAAGCCATTGTGTAAGTTGGTTAAATGCTGAATTTTTATCACTGTCATGCTTTGATATTTCTTTTTTTAGTTGAGAATTACTTTTTACCGAATGATATGAAGCAACTAAATTTGTTTCGCTAAACTTCACGATCGATATTTTGTTTGGATTTACAAATGAACATAATTTCAGGTAGTTGACGGTTTCATTTTTTGAATCTATGTAGTTTGATTTATCCATACAAAATACAACAAAACCATTGGAACACAAGTAATCAGATAATTCCGAAAACTCTTTGATTACTTTATATGAATTTGCTGCCTGCTTATCAAAATCGCAAATTAATACTACAGCAGCTGTTTTTTTTGTGTTTAAAGGCTGGTAAAGTACTGCTTTTACATCGGTTAAGTTGCTGTTTGTAATTGATATCGTATCAATGGAATAGGAGCAGGCTGTAAAATTACGTTTTTGCCGTTTTTTGTTTGATGTAAATTCAGGCTTTGAACCATTCATCATGTTTAAAGCATAACTCTTGCCCATTTGAGTAAAAATACCGTTAAGTTCATTGTTTTTCATCAACCCTGCCTGGTACTGCATGTTTGCCTCGTCCATCCGGATTGTGAGAATAGAATCAACAAAAGTTGTTGAGCTTGTACTAAACCCTTTAACGTATTGCGAAGGACTATCCATAGTTGTTGCATACACCTCACCTGATTTTTTCACATTAAATACAATGGTGATATTTCTGTCGCCAAGTTTTAATACACCGTTCCATGAGCCACTTAGGTCCTGTGCCTTTAAAAATAAGGCTAAAATCATAAAACTGATTGTAAAAATTAATTTTCTCATTTTCTGCTATTTTTAATTGTTTTTTTTTAAGTTTAGAATCCACATTGAGTGAATACACAACAAAAGTAATTCGGCGGATAAATTGCTACAATAAATAATGGTTGACAGATAAAAATTCAACTATGAATGACAGAAAAAGAAGGATGAAGTTTTTTTAATTGAACTGCACAAAAAAAGAGCAACTTATTTTAAGCTGCTCTATCGATATATAAATAAATTGCAATAGGTGTTATTTTGGCAATGACCCGAACACTTTTTTGATAGTATAATGAAATTTGTGCATTCCTGTGGGCTGTGTAAACATAAAAATACACTGATGATGAATGAGATTAACTTTGTTTGATTGAGCCAATTCAATAGCTGCTGATGTTTCGGATTTCTGCTGAATCCATATATTGTCCATGCCTTTTTCAACAGCCTGTTTTACCACTGTTTCGGTTTCGGTAGCCGGTGTCAGCACTAATAAATGTTTTACGTCGGCTGGTAATCTTCTTATAGATTGAACTTTCAGGTTTTGAGGTTCGTCGGTTTCGTAGTTTGGATTTACGAACCACAGTTTGTAGTTTAATTCCTTCAGGTGTTTTGCCACTTCGGCGCTAAAACTTTTTTCGTTGCGCGATGCGCCCACAATAGCAATGGTTTTGCCGGATACGAAACGGTTGATTTGTTGTTGAGTGATGGGTTGCATAATCGTAGATGTTTATTGTTTAACGGTTGCAAAAATAGTTATTATTCAGGTAATTGTATGAAATTGTTAATTAAATTCTTATTAAATTCCGACAATTCACCATTTCGCGATTGTAGTTCACATTCGGCGATGGAAGTTTTTCCCGCTAACTGTTTTTGCATATTCCGAAACATGCTGCCTGTTCGTATTTTATAAGTTGTAAACAGAGCCGTTTTTGCTTTTAAACCGCGTGGAAGCGATTGGGCAAATTCCACCCATTCTTTTTCGGGATGTTGCATAAAAAAGAACAAACCGCTTGTCCAACAGCCTAAGAATAGGTAATCGACATCTGCAATATCCTGACTTTTAAACTTTTGCACCGATGAAACTTTCGTTTCAATACCTTTCTTTTTCAGGTAAAATGCAATTTCGGCTGCAAATTTTTGCGTTGTGCCACGCTTGCTGTGATAAATAATGGCTGCTTTTTTTGTTTCCATAATGAACTGATATTATTGAATATTAATACTCTGTTTGTAATTAAAAACTGCAAAGTAAAATAATAAACTATATGTTAGCAAATAACGATTGCTGAACGGGCAATTTCGGTGTATGAATGCTGTAAATCAGGGTTTAGATAAAAAATGTATGAGCTTAATTCATTTTTTCCAGATTTGCTTTAAGAAGCGATTTGTATTGCTCTTTCAGTTGAACAGGAAGAAAGGAAATGTCGATACATTGATACCATTTGTCGGAAAATTTATGGAATTTTGAAAGGATGTTAGTTACAATTTTTTGTTCCAACCCCGAAGCTAACATGGAAGTTTCAAAATCGGTACGATTAATTTTGCGTTTTTTGCCATTAAGAGTCAAAGCAAGTTCTTCCTTGTCGTCGGGCATAACCAATGTTGTTGATAACAAATCGTAAGCTGGTGTTAATGAATATTGGCCTTTTGCAATGCTTATCAACGAGAAATTTTTTAAATGCATATCGGCATTACCGGTAAGCCACGAAAAAAGTACTTGTTCCCAAAAGTTGATTACATCCAACTTTGGTGTAGTCGAATGGGTAAATATTAATTTTGCAATTTGCTCATACGAACCCTTGTACTTGTATTCGGTGAGTCGCTCCGACAATTGACACATATCTTCCATAAGGTATTTCTCACCTTTCGGCCCTCTGTCAATTCGGCGTGTAATATAACATAATTCTCCATCGCTGAATTTAATAAGCGAGTGAGGAACGGTTTTTATCTTTGCAATATCGGCAAGGTGCATGGTTACATCTTCCAACTCGGGGAGCGAAGTGTAACTGTCCGTTTGTGGCTTAAGTATATATTTCCCCCATAAACCTACTATTGTAAATCGTTTGGGTTGACCTGAATTTGACGCAATATCGAGCGATAATTTTGGTTGTGCGCCCGTTAAAGTTGTTTGTGAACGAATTACTTGTTCGGCCAAAACTGAAATATCTGCCCTTGTGTAGGGCAATACAGGAACAGTTTTACTTCCAAATATTTTTGTTGCACAACGAGGGTGAAAATCAACTTGCCCCTCCAAAAGTGCCTCATAACAATATAAACATCTATTCATTGCCACTTCTTTTATTCGGGGTTACTATCAGCTATAACACTCACGGCGCCAATACAATCTTTGCAACAAGCAAGCAACAACGACATTCGGTCGCGGTTGTTTATTTTCCAGCTGCGTTCGGCAATGTCGAGCAACCAACCTTCCGGAATTAATCCATCGAAAAAAGGAAATAACACATTGCTTTGGTAAGGTTTGTTCGACAACGGAAGTGTTAAACTAATTGCCACTGCATTGTCGGAGTTCAAAAAGCGTTCATCGTACAAAAAGGTGTAGCCGTTTTCGTCTTCGGTTAACAGTCCTGCGAAGGCGTCACCTAATAAAATCTTTGCCTTTTTCATTGCTTAACTATATTTTTGGATTGCGGCACTACACCAAGTTCAGTACCAAAAAGTTGAAGTAACTGATTTACTTTATCCATTCGAAGTGTATGTTTGCCTTGTTCCAATTCGCGAACAAAGCGAAGACCTACACCCGCCTTTTCGGAAAGTTCTACCTGAGTTAAAGCATGTTGTTTACGCATTAGCTTTACAAACTCCGATATGTTTGTTGTACTCATATTATACCCTTTTGGGTGCAAATATAGTATTATTTTATTATATTATACTATATCGGGTATAAAAATGTATGTTTAAGTAAATATTATACCTTATTGGGTATAGTTTTAATATTGAAATATACAAGAAATCAATTGAGACTAGTGTTGTGTTAGCATTGAATTGCCAGCTGCTTTAGCTGCTGGATATGTTTAATATATTGTATGGGCTTTAGCCAAATATTTATAATCATTTGGCTAAAGCCCTGATTTCATATTCTATCACATCCACCCCATAAATGGGGCGGCAATTGAATAGAAACGCTATAATAAACTTAACACAACACTAGTAAATCGAAAAATTGTATTCTTAACTCTCCGTCAACTGACGGATTGGGGGGGGCTATTCTCCACCAAACCATTGCTTAAACTCAGGCGCTTTATCGATGCTGACAAATAAGTCGGTATCCGTTGGCGGATTTAGCACTAATTTCAGGCGACTTTTAGGGTAAACCACCACTTTGTCGATAGATTTTAAGCCTACAAAATACTGACGATTTACACGAAAAAATTCTTTTGGATTGAGCATTTCGCGCAGATTATCCAAACTAAAATCGAGTGAGTATTGCGTTTTAGAATTCATTACCACAAATGTAATTCCGGCTGCCGAAAAGAAATAGGCAATGTCTGCCACATTGATAGTCTTGAGTTTATCGCCAACCGATACCATAAAACGGTCGCGGAACGTTTGTTGTGGACGAAGTAAATCGCGAAGCATGGTTGCATCAATCACCGGAGCTGTTTCGGCCTTCCACAACCGAAATTTATCGATTGCATTACTTAACTCATCGTTATTTATTGGCTTAAGCAGATAATCAATACTATTGAATTTAAAAGCTTTAATAGCATATTCGTCGAAAGCTGTTGTAAAAATTATTTTCGAGCGTACCTGCACTTGTTCAAAAATGGCAAAACTCAGATCATCTTCCAACTGAATATCTAAAAAAATCAAATCAGGTTGAGCATTTGATTTGAGCCATGCCACCGATTCGCTTACCGATTCAAACTTTGCCACTACTTCTATTTGCGGGTCAATTTCCTTAATCATGTTTTCGAGACGGCGTGCTGCAAAGACCTCATCTTCAATTATTACTATCTTCATGATGTATTATTTTGTTAATTGTATTTTTGCTATAAATTGATTTTTAGTTTTTTCAAAAGTTGGAGTTGGCAGTTCGAGAAGTTTATATCTGTTCAGGATATTTTTAAGACCGACTCCCGTTGAAACAATTTGTGATGGTCGCTCTTGCAAGTTATTTATTATATTCAGGCAATTAGTTGTATCAATAAATATATCAATAACGAGCGGATTCATTTTCGACATAATGTTGTGTTTGATAGCATTTTCAATCAGCAACTGCATGGCTAAAGGAATTATCTTATCATTTCGGTTTGCTTCGGGAATTGATAAATTGACAGTTAACTTTCCTACGAAGCGAATATTCAGAAGGAAAATATAGGCATCCAAAAAATTCAGTTCTGTATTCAAATCCACCAATTCATTATCTTTATTTTCAAGTACATATCTGTATACTTTCGATAATTGCTCGGAGAACTTCTCGGCTAAATCGGGCTCCAATTTAATAAGTGAAGTAAGCACATTTAAACTATTGAACAGAAAATGCGGATTGACCTGCTGTTTGAGTACATCAAATTGCGATTGGAGGTTTTCCTTTTGCAGGTTTATAAGTTGCGTGCGTGCTTCGGTTAAGCGTTTCGAACTATCTTTTACCCGCTTTTCGAGCTGGCTGTTTAGTTTTTCGAGTTCGGTTTTGGCTACTTTCAATTCACTTTCGGCACGCTTTAGTTCGGTCATGTCATGTACGGTAATATAGCTAACAATTTGACCGTTAAGCTCTAAAACCGACGAAAAAACATCGCCTTCTTTAATTGAACCATCTTTGGCTACAAACCGAAAAATATCATTCATCGTTTCGTGATTGCCTTGTTTGCGTAGTTCGCTTATTGCCAATCCTTTTGCCCGGTCATCAGGGAGTACTAAACTTACGGCAGATTTATTATATAGTTCAGCGGCAGTGTAACCAACCATGTTGCAAAATGTTGCGTTCGCAAAAAGCACTTTATCTTCTACTATGGCAAAAATACCGTCCTGCGAATTTTCAATCAATGTTTTGTATTTTTCCTCACTTTCTTTAAGTTCGAGTTGAATTTTTTTGTTTTCGGTCAAATCGTGTATCGTAAAAAAACTTGCCCATTCGCCGCCAAACTGTATAATTGTCGAAGTAGTATCACACTCTTTAATTTCGCCATTCAACGCCAACATTCTAAATGACTCATTGATTGTAGTGAGATCTTTGTTGCGCCTTCTTACACCTATGGCTGCTACTTTGTAAATATCTTGCGGATGAATAATATCCTCTGCACTCAATCCTTTGAGGTTTCTGCCAAGCAACTTGCAAACAGTATCATTGGCATACAGCACAATATTGTCGCGAACAATAATGATTCCATCCTGCGAGTTTTCAACTAAGGTTTTATATTTTGCCTCACTTTCGCGTAAGGCCGATTCTGTCTCTTTACGGTCGGTTATATCCTGTTGAATCATAATATATCCTTCAACTAAACCCGCCTCGTTTTTGTAAGGTGCAGCAATGGTATTGGCCCAATAGGTTGTTCCGATTTTGTTGTGAGTAAGTAATTCGCCCTGCCATTTTTCTCCTTTAACCATTGCTTCCACTACTTCACGGCGCGATTCCTGAATTTCCTCGTTATAAAATAATTCTTTAACCGTTTTGCCAATAAGTTCTTCTTTTGAATAACCCGAAAGACGTTCGAAACTGGGGTTCACAAACTCAAATCTGAATTCACGGTCGAGAATAAAAATAGCTCCGGGCGTTTGCTCAAAAACTAAACGGAGTTTATTGAGTTCTTTTTGGTCGAAATTTGTTGCGCTTATCATGTAATTTGTAAGTTATGAATTGTCAAAAATACATTTTTTGCTTGTATACCACACTATTTTTTACGGTAAAAACGGATTATTTTTAGTGAATGACGGATTTTGGGGGATGAATGACTATTTCAAATTTTCAATACACATATAAAGCACTTTCTGAATATCCAACTCCCTACTATCCGGAAAGTCGTAGCCCATACGGTTAGGAACGTAGCAATAACCAACCTGATTTACTGGGTCGTCAAACGCCATAGAGCCACTGGCTCCACCAAATCCATAACAGGCATCGTTGGGGAAAGGAAATGTGTGTACAATTAATTTATTATCAGCGTATAAATTTAACAATTGAATGACTGAAATTGGAGGTTGATTACTCGGCTCGAATTTTAGCCCACAGCATCCATAACGTTATGCTGTATAAAAATTAAAGTACAGTTAATTGATTATTTGGCTTCAATCGCAAAAAAACCTATATTTGCCGGTCAAAATAAATATACAGAAATTATGCAGTATTTACTAAAAACAACGCTTATGGCAATGGCTTTGATAGCTGCTTCGTGTGCTCCTAAAAATGAGGAGCCGATAATTGGCAAACAAAATCCGGAAGTAAAAAACGGAAGAATGACTCCCGAAGTGCTGTGGGCTTTCGGTCGTGTGGGTGGCTTACAGGTTTCGCCTGATGGAAAACGGATGCTTTATTCCGTTTCGTATTATTCGGTAGCCGAAGACAAAGGCAATTCGGAAATATTTGTAATGAATGCCGATGGTTCGGATAAAAAGCAAATTACCGAAACACCGGTGCGCGAAGCTTCAGCTAAATGGATGAATGATAATGAGCATATTGCATTTCTGTCGTCGGAAAGCGGCTCTATGCAACTCTGGATAATGAAAAGTGATGGTTCGGACCGTCAACAAATCACAGAACGCGAAGGTGGTGTAAACGACTTTGCTTTTTCGCCCGACGAATCGAAACTGCTTTTTGTGGCGGATGTAAAATACGGCGAACGAACAGTGGACAAACACCCCGACCTGCCCAAATCGAGCGGAATTATAGTTAACGACCTGATGTACAAACATTGGGACGAATGGGTGCAGGCAATCCCCCACCCTTTTGTAGCTGAATTTGATGGTTCAAAAATTACAGACGAAAAAGACATTTTGAAAGATGAACCATTCGAAAGCCCCATGAAACCTTTTGGTGGTATTGAGCAACTGGCATGGAGGCCTGATGGAAAAACAATAGCTTATACCTGCCGCAAAAAAACGGGAAAAGCCTACGCCATTTCCACCAATTCGGATATTTATTTTTATGATATAGCCACCGGAAAAACAGAAAATAAAACCGAAGGTATGATGGGTTATGATATTAACCCGACTTTCTCACCTGACGGCAACTGGTTAGCCTGGGAAAGTATGGAACACGATGGTTGTGAATCGGATAAAAACCGTTTGTTTTTGATGAACCTACAGACCGGAGAAAAAACGGATTTGTCTGCCAATTTTGACCAAAACTCCGAAGGTTTGAAGTGGACTGCCGATAGCAAATCTATTTATTTCGTAAGTGTTTGGCATGGTGTAACGCAGATTTACCGGGCTGATATTGCAGATAAAACTATAAAGCAAATCACCAAAGGGCAGCACGATTACGAAACAGTAGAAATAGCCGGCAACAAACTAATAGCGATCAAACATTCGATGAGCATGCCCAACGAAGTGTATAGCGTTGACCCAGCAAACGGCGAAGCCACCGAGCTTTCGTTCGAAAACAAGGATTTATTGGCCAAACTCAAAATGGGCAAGGTAGAAGAGCGCTGGGTAACCACCACCGACAACAAACAAATGTTAGTTTGGGTAATTTATCCGCCTGATTTTGACCCGAATAAAAAATATCCTACATTACTTTATTGTCAGGGCGGACCACAATCGGCCGTTAGTCAGTTTTGGTCGTACCGCTGGAATTTCCAGATTATGGCTGCCAACGATTACATTATTGTAGCGCCTAACCGCCGCGGACTTCCCGGCTTTGGCGACGAGTGGTTAAAGCAAATCAGTGGCGATTATGGTGGGCAAAACATGAAGGATTACCTTTCGGCTATTGATGATGTTGCTAAGGAACCTTACGTGAACAAAGACAAATTAGGTTGTGTGGGCGCAAGTTACGGTGGTTTTTCGGCTTATTGGTTAGCCGGTCATCACGAAAAACGCTTCAAAGCATTTATTGCCCACGATGGCATGTTTAACCTGCCGCAACAATACTTGGAAACCGAAGAAATGTGGTTTGTAAACTGGGATTTGGGTGGCGCTTACTGGGAAAAAGATAATAAAGTGGCTCAAAATTCTTACGCCAATTCGCCGCATCTTTTTGTAGATAAATGGGATACGCCCATTTTGGTGATTCACGGCGAAAAAGATTACCGCATATTGGCTTCGCAGGGCATGGCAGCATTCAACGCGGCAGTTTTGCGTGGCGTTCCGGCCGAAATGCTTATCTTCCCTGATGAAAATCACTGGGTACTCAAACCACAAAACGGCGTGCTCTGGCAACGTACCTTTATCGGTTGGCTCGACAAGTGGCTGAAATAAGTAAAGTTTTGACAAAAAACACTACCTTTGCAGGCTGAAAAACAGTAGGCCGGTTTGTCGCTGCCGTATTTTACGGAAGAGGAAAGTCCGGGCAACACAGAGCACCATACTTCCTAACGGGAAGCAGTCCGCGAGGGTTGAGTAGCGTAACAGAAAATAACCACTCCGACATGTCGGAGCCAGGGTGAAAAGGTGAGGTAAGAGCTCACCGGTATTGTTGGCAACAGCAGTAGCCGTACGCCTTATGGGTTGCAAGATCATGTATACCGGCGCATGTAGGATGGCTCGTCCGATGCCGGGGGGTAGATTGCTGGAGGTGCAGGGCGACCTGTATCGTAGATAAATGACAAACATTTCGGTGCAAACCGAAATACAGAACCCGGCTTACAGGCCTGCTGTTTTTTTTTAAAATTTATGAAACTAATCAACTTTATTACACACGATATTTGGCGAATAACCGAACACGAACTTTCGAAAACACGAAAGCTCTTGTATCGTTTTGTGAAAATAGTGGTACTATCCACCCGCGCCTTTATTCAGGACAGACTTAGTGTAAAAGCCTCGGCACTCACCTACTCTATTTTGTTTGCCATAATACCAATGTTTGCACTGATAGTAGCTATCGGACGTGGTTTTGGAGTGGAAAGTATGATTGAAAAATCGCTCCAGGAATCGTTTATAGCTCAGGCAAATATGATACCAACTGTAATGGGTTTTGTACAACGTTACTTAGAAACTACGCAGGGAGGATTGTTTATCGGAGTGGGTCTGGTGGTATTGCTGGTGTCGGTTATGAACTTTTTTATACAGGTAGAGTTGGCGTTTAATGGTATCTGGCAGGTAAAAAAACCACGCTCTATTATCAATCAGTTTACCATGTACTTTTCGGCTTTATTTATTGTCCCTGTATTTATCGTTCTGTCTTCCGGATTTACAATTTATTTCAATGCAATAATCGAAAAATCGCTGTTCTACGATATACTTAGTCCGTTTTTGCGATTTAGTGTTAAGTTTGCTCCCTATATTATCAACTGGATTATTTTCACCATTATCTATCTGGTAATACCCAATACCAAAGTAAATCTGAAAGATGCAGCAATTGCCGGAGTGTTGGCAGGTTCGGCTTTTCAATTGTTTCAGGTGCTGTATATCAACGGGCAGGTGTTGCTATCGCGCTACGACGTGGTATATGGTAGTTTTGCAGCTATTCCACTGTTGCTGCTTTGGTTGCAAATTTCGTGTTTAATCGTACTTCTGGGAGCCGAAATATCCTACGCTTCGCAAAATATTCAGAATTTTGAATACGAAGCCGATTCGAAAAATATAAGCATTCGTTACAAAAATTTCCTGACACTGTTTATTGTGTGGTTGATAGTAAAGCAATACGAAAACCAACAACCGCCGCTTTCGTCGAACCAAATTGCGGCAGATAACCGCATTCCTATTCGTTTGGTAAATCAGATACTCGGTAACTTAACCGATGCAGGCGTATTAATTGAGGTATTTAACGAAACCGACCGCAATAAAAGCTATCAGCCGGCTATCGACATACAGCAACTGAGTATTTCAATTTTGTTCGAAAAAATGGAATCGTTTGGTGCAGAGAACTTTTTGGAGAACAAAAATCCGGTATTGGACGAATTCTGGAGCAAAACACATGGAGAAACCAATCTGATTAGCGGAAAAACAAACACTCTGTTAGTGAAAGATATTTAGGTCTACTTTTACAGATTTGCTTTTAAAAAATAGGAACGCGGATTTAGCGGATGAAGCGGATTAAAAACGGATTTGAATATCGCCCTTGGCGATATGATATAAAGAGATTAACTATATCCTATTTCATTTTACAAACGCAGCCCAACAGTCAGATTGACTAATCCACCGTTTGTAATTAATTGTTCTACCTGGGTAAAACCATTGGTGCTACTCTTCTGAAAAGTATAACGCAAATCGGCAGCAATAAATCCAAGTAAATTTACACCGGCACCTACTTCCCAATTTATCAATGCTTTATCGTCGCTATCTAATTTCTTGAAGTACGATGGGCCACCATTCAGATGCAGACTTAAAAGTCCAATATCAAACAATTGCCATCCAAGCAGCATAGGAGCTTTTACAAAATTAATTTTTGAATTTGTAGCTGCGTCAGTGGTGTAAGATGCATAATAAATCTCGGGTTGAAAATAAATTTTTCGACCCATCTGCATAAATAAACCCACCTGATAATTCTGTTTTAGCTGTTCGGTAAGTGCAGGCAAATCAGCCGTTGAGGTTGACACATCCAATCCAAATCTGGGACCTATCCAAAATTTTTTATCCTCTTTTGGTTCATCCTGAGCATGCATAAATACAGTTAATAATGATAAGAATAGCAGTAAAAAAAGCTTTGTGTTCATTTGAGATAGTAATTTTCTGAATTTTCGGGGACAAAGATACATTTTTTGATTCAATTTAAATACATAGTACCGGAATGGTGAGCATACAAAACATATACCAGAAATATTTATACGTAATAGAAAATAAATAATCATGTATTTTCTAATTTTGATTTTTTCGACCCCCAAACCCCCAATTGGGGGCTATAAGACGCAGCATCTTTAAATTCTCCTATCTTTTATAGAGAATATGTCTTAGCCCCATTTGGGGGTTGGGGGTCATTACAAAACAAATCATTAAATGTTATTGATTATTTTTATCCCTGATTCTTTTATGCAAACATTACAAACAATATTTCCCAAAAATGCGTTTAAACAATAAAACGGTACAATAATTGTTTTATTAAATACACTAAAATAATTTTTACTACTAAAATCAATCAAAATGAAAAGAACAATTTTAACATTAGCTGCATTGATTATAACCTGGTTATTTGCAAATGCACAGATTAATTTCGGTATCAAGGGTGGGTATAATTCATCATTAAATTTGGGAAATATTGCAGTTATTAATCCACAAAACTATGCTTTAAATGATTTAACAGGCGAACTCAAAAATGGCTTTCATCTGGGAGCATTTGCCCGTGTTGGTGGTAAGATTTACGTTCAGCCCGAGCTGCTTTATGGACTACAAAAGAAAACCTATCAGTTTTCAATTCAGGATCTTCAGGATCAGACGAATGTAAAAAATATAGAAAACCACGTAACCTTTAGCACCATTGATGTGCCTGTATTAATTGGTTACAAAATTGTAGATTTAAAATTGTTTAATTTAAGAGCTTTTGCCGGTCCGAAGTTTAAATTGAATGCCGGTTCGAAACTTAGTTATACCGACCTGACTACCAACACCGATTTAAAAGATCCGGCCACACTTACGGCCATTAAAGGTGAATTTAAAAATGCCGCAGTCGGGCTTGAAGTAGGTGCCGGATTGGATGTATTAATGTTTACACTCGATGCCCGTTTGAACTTAATAAACGATGTTTACAATACTGCATGGCAGGATAAACCCGATTTAACTTCGAACTTTGTAGTTTCGTTGGGTTGGAAATTCTAAAAATGGGTGTATTTATTGCAATTATAATCATTTTACTATGGGCGGCAAATCTGATTTCCGCCCTTCTTTTTCAGCAACTTTCATTCAGCAATGGCTGGATGTACCTCCAAATTGCCATTCAAACATGGTTATACACCGGCCTTTTTATAACTGCCCACGATGCCATGCACCGCACTGTGAGCAGTTCTGCTACTGTAAATAAAGCGTTCGGATCACTTTGCACTTTTTTGTTTGCCGGGCTTTGGTATCCAACATTGTACACAAAGCATCAGTTGCATCACAAACATGCAGGAACAGCCGACGATCCTGACTACAAAACCGGAAAACAACACTTTTTTGGTTGGTGGTATTCGTTTCTGAAACAATACGTTACGGTTTGGCAAATTATTACGATGGCAGTATTGTTTAACATCCTGATGCTTTGGTTCGACCAGTGGAGTCTCATTCTGTTTTGGGTAATTCCTTCCATTCTGGCTACTTTTCAGCTATTTTATTTTGGCACTTACCTGCCCCACAAAATGCCGCATACACCCGAAATGGAGCCTTATAAATCGCGCACGCTTAAGCCCAATCACCTGATTGCCCTGCTTACTTGTTACTTTTTTGGTTATCACTACGAGCATCATCATTCTCCACAAACACCCTGGTGGCAATTATACCGCATAAAAAACAGTTCAATACAGCGCTAAAAACATTTTTCTGAAAAAAAATCGTTACCTTTGCGAGCAAACAAAATTTTTCAGCACAAATGGAATATCCAACTTTACAAGGCAAATTAATTATGCCTGAATATGGTCGCAATATACAACAGATGATTGCGCACGCCCTAACAATAGAAGATCGTGAAGAACGTTCCCGTTGCGTTAAAACAATTATCAATATAATGGGGAATATGTTCCCCTACCTTCGTGATGTCAACGACTTCAAACACAAACTTTGGGATCACGTAGCTATTATGTCCGATTTTAAACTCGACATTGATTTTCCGTATGAAATTGTTCAGGAAGATAATTTATATACCCGCCCCGAAACAATTCCATACAAAAATTCGCGTATACGCTACATGCACTATGGCCGTACGCTTGAAGAAATGATTGAGAAAGTAGGTGAATATCCCGAAGGTGATGAAAAAAACGAGCTAACCCGCCTGATAGCCAATCAAATGAAGAAATGCTTCCTGACATGGAACAAAGAGGTAGTGGACGACCGAAAGATTTTCGACGACTTACGCGAACTCTCTCATGGAAAAATCGATGTTTCTCCCGATTTTCTTAAATTAGTGGAATCGCGCGATGTACTCAACAACCACAAACGCAGTAATAAACCACCGAGAAGGAAATAATTCGTTTCGCGTTTCGTGTTTCGCGTTTCGTGTTTCGCGTTTCGCGTTTCGTGTTTCGCGTTTCGTGTTTCGCGTTTCGTGTTTCGCGTTTCGTGTTTCGCGTTTCGTGTTATCTTATTTTCTATTTTCTTATTTTCTCAATTTCTTATTTTCTTATTTTCTCAATTTCTAATTTCTAATTTCTAATTTCTAATTTCACAAGAAATGGCTTCATTTAAAATAGAAGGTGGTAAAAAACTCCGTGGTGAAATTATTCCGCAAGGAGCAAAAAACGAAGCACTACAAGTACTTTGTGCGGTACTGCTTAGTCCCAAAAAAATTACGATAAGCAATATCCCTGACATTTTGGATGTCAACAACCTGATTATCCTGCTTGAAAACATGGGCGTAATTGTTGAAAAAACAGCTGCAAACACCTTCACATTCGAAGCTAAAGATATAAACCTGAATTATCTTGATTCGGAAGATTTTTACAGGCAAAGCGCCTCTTTAAGAGGGTCTGTTATGATTGTAGGCCCGTTAGTTGCACGATATGGCAAAGCCATGATTCCCAAACCCGGAGGAGATAAAATAGGTCGCCGCAGGTTAGACACACACTTTCTGGGCATTCAGAAACTCGGAGCCGATTTTGCATACGATGCCGACAAGAAACAATACAGCATTACCGCCGAAAAGTTAAAAGGTTGCTATATGCTTTTAGATGAAGCTTCCGTAACCGGAACTGCCAATATTGTTATGACTGCCGTATTGGCAGAAGGAACAACCACCATTTACAATGCTGCCTGTGAGCCTTATCTGCAACAACTTTGTAAGATGCTGAATAAAATGGGTGCCAAAATCAGCGGCGTAGGCTCAAACCTTTTAACCATCGAAGGTGTTGTATCATTGAATGGATGTGAACACGCGATACTACCCGATATGATTGAAGTGGGAAGTTTTATTGGTATGGCAGCCATGACCGGCTCGGAAATAACCATTAAAAACGTATCGTACAACGACTTAGGAATTATACCTGATAGTTTTCGTAGATTAGGCATACAATTAGAACAACGTGGCGATGATATTTTTATTCCCGAGCAAAAGAGCTATGCCATCGAATCGTTTATCGATGGTTCAATTATGACTATTGCCGATGCGCCCTGGCCCGGACTGACTCCCGACTTACTGAGCGTGTTTTTGGTAGTAGCTGCAAAAGCAAAAGGCAGTATCCTTATTCATCAAAAAATGTTCGAAAGTCGATTGTTTTTTGTGGATAAACTTATTGATATGGGTGCTCAGATTATTCTTTGCGACCCACACAGAGCCACTGTAATTGGTCTTGGCGAACAACTTCATCTGCGTGCTGCAACCATGAGTTCGCCCGATATACGCGCCGGAATAGCATTGCTTATAGCTGCATTGGCAGCCGAAGGAACAAGCACCATTCACAATATCGACCAGATAGACCGTGGCTATCAGGATATAGACAAACGTTTGAATGCACTTGGCGCGAATATTGTTCGAATTTAATTAATTAAAATAAAATTATAATCAACTAAATTTACCGTTATGTTACACAAAAAAATTGTTGAATTACTAAATGCCCAGATTAATCGGGAGTTTTATTCATCGTATTTATATTTAGATACGTCAAATTATTTTTACGATAATAGTTTGAATGGTTACGGAAACTGGTTTGATATACAAACACAGGAAGAGCATGCACATGCCATGTTGTTTGTAAAATACATGCAAAACAATGGCGAAAGAGCTGTTTTAGAAGCAATTGCAAAACCGGATATTACATACACAGGTTTTAAACATGCATTGGACGAGGCTTACAAACACGAATTATTTATCAGTCAATCGATTAATGACATTTATGCAGTAGCTTACGAACTAAAAGATTTTAAGACTATGCAATTCTTAGACTGGTTTGTAAAAGAACAGGGCGAAGAAGAAAAGAATGTAGATGAAATGTGCAAACGATTCGAGTTGTTTGGCAATGATGCACGCGGTTTGTATATGCTCGACAGCGAAATGGCAGCACGCACATTTACGCCACCTTCATTGGTTCTTTAATGAATTACAAGATAGCACAAAAGCTGTCAGAAATAAAAAAAATCCCTGCAAAACAGTTTGCAGGGATTTTTTTATGAATAATATCATTTAATTTCCAATTTCCGAAAGGAATTTAATACGCACCAATCGAACTTCAATTTCACTAAAGTCATCCTCACCCAACTCGCGAAGGGCAGGTTCAATTTTATCCGTTTCGGCAGAATTGAAATAATCAAAGATTTCGTCGACATGATCGGGTTCCATAACCTCATCTAAGAAATAATCGATATTAATTTTGGTCCCCGAATAAACAATTGCCTCAATCTCGTCGAGCAGTTCTCCAATTTCGAGCCCTTTAGCCATAGCTATGTCATCCAATGCTATTTTGCGGTCGATAGACTGAATAATTGACACTTTCAGTTTTGACTTATTTGCTACAGTACGCACCCTCAAGTCCTCCGGACGAACAATTTCATTTTCTTTGACGTGTTCGCGAATCAATTTCAGAAAATCCTCACCATAACGTTTAGCCTTCCCTGCACCAACACCGGGTATATTTTGCAACTCATCCATCGAGATAGGATAAGTAGTTGCCATTGCTTCAAGCGACGGATCCTGGAAAATAACAAATGGTGGTACTTCCAGCTTTTTCGACATTTTTTTACGTAAGTCTTTAAGAATTGAGAATAGCACATCGTCGGCCGCACAAGTACCTCCGGTCGATTTTGCACCTGCATCCTCTTCATCTTCTTCAAACTCGTTGTCTTTAACAATAGGAAATGGTGTAGGCTTTTTCATATATGCCTTTCCGGCAGCAGTAACTTTGAGCAAACCATAATTTTCAATTTCTTTCGAAATTAAACCGCCAATAAGTGCCTGGCGAATAACAGCATGCAGGGTTTTTTCATCCTCGTCGGATGCAGCACCAAAGTTCTCCAACTCATCGTGTTGATAGGTTTTGATTTCCGAATTTTCATTCCCTTTCAGAATATCAACAATGTGTTCGGCCTTAAATTTTTCGCGAACAACAATAATGGTCTCTAATGTCAACAATAATAATTCCTGACCTTCTATAAATTTACGTGGTTTCATACAATTATCGCAACAACCGCAGTCGTTTTCTAATTCCTCTCCAAAATAATGTAACAATAATTTTCGCCTGCATACCGACGATTCGGCATAAGCTTGCGTTTCTAATAATAACTGATTTCCGATTTCCTGCTCGGCAACAGGTTTTCCCTGCATAAACTTTCGCAGTTTATCTAAATCTTTGTAAGCATAAAATGCAATACATTGCCCTTCGCCCCCATCACGGCCACCCCTTCCGGTCTCCTGATAATAACCTTCGAGGCTTTTAGGCATATCGTAATGGATAACAAACCGCACATCCGGTTTATCAATTCCCATTCCGAAAGCAATAGTAGCAACAATGACCTGCACCTTTTCCATCAGAAATTTATCCTGATTTTCGGTGCGCACTAACGCATCCATGCCTGCATGATAAGGCAAACAAGAGATTCCGTTTACACTCAGTGTTTCAGCCAGTTCTTCTACTTTTTTACGACTCAGGCAATAAATAATACCCGATTTACCTTCTTGCGAACGTATATATTTAATAATATCTTTATCAACTTCGTTTGTTTTGGTACGTACCTGATAAAACAGGTTTGGACGATTAAACGACGATTTGTATACTGTAGCACCCAGCATACCTAAGTTTTTCTGAATATCGTGTTGCACCTTAGGCGTAGCTGTAGCTGTAAGTGCAATAAGCGGCGCAACACCTATCTCGTTGATTAAGGGACGAATACGACGGTATTCAGGGCGAAAATCGTGCCCCCATTCCGAAATACAATGCGCCTCATCAACGGCATAAAATGATATTTTTATGGATTTCAGAAATTCGATATTCTCTTCCTTTGTAAGTGACTCCGGAGCTACATATAATAATTTTGTTTTTCCGGACACCAAATCAGCTTTTACCGCCTCGATAGCAGGACGCGAAAGCGTGGAATTGATAAAGTGAGCTATTCCATCCTCTTCGCTAAAGTTACGCATGGCGTCAACCTGATTTTTCATCAAAGCAATCAAGGGCGAAATAACTAAAGCAGTACCTTCCATCAAAATAGATGGTAGTTGGTAGCAAAGCGATTTACCACCGCCGGTAGGCATGAGAACAAAAGTATCGTTACCACTCATCACATTTTGAATAATGGCTTCCTGGTTTCCTTTAAAGCTATCGAAACCAAAGATATTTTTCAAATGTGCGAGCAACTCAGCGTGTGTAGCCATGTAGTTTTTTTATGCTTAAATCTTAAACAAAATTATAAACAGATTTCAAATAAACAAGACTTTTTGAAAAAAAAATCAGAATATTTACCAAAAAGGCATTCATCTATCATTAAAAAAAACATATAAAGCTCACTATCAGGCTATTTTAAGTCTGTTAATATTTGCTTTTTCAATTTTAGTACGGGCGTAATCGAGCGTAATTTCAAGTTTATCCTGATGAGCCGATGGCATTTCGTACATTTTATCCATTATAATTGTCTCGGTAATCGAACGCAATCCCCTTGCTCCAAGCTTAAATTCGATGGCTTTGTCAACAATATAATCCAACACTTCGTCGGTAAAGATAAGTTCAATCTTATCCATACCGAACAGCTTGGTATATTGTTTCACTATTGAATTTTTGGGTTCGGTAAGAATACGGCGCAGGGCAGTACGATCCAAAGGCTCCAAATAAGTAAGAATAGGCAGACGACCAATAATTTCGGGAATCAAACCAAACGATTTCAAATCCTGCGGGGCAATGTATTGCAACAAATTATTTTTATCAATCTGTTCGTTTTCGAGTGCAGCACTATAACCCACCACACGTGTATTCAATCGTGAGGCAATTTTCTTTTCAATACCATCAAAAGCACCACCACAAACAAACAGAATATTCTGCGTATTTACAGGAATCATTTTCTGGTCGGGATGTTTACGACCGCCCTGAGGTGGCACATTTACCACTGAACCTTCGAGCAGTTTGAGTAATCCCTGCTGCACACCTTCTCCACTTACGTCGCGGGTAATGCTTGGATTGTCGCCTTTGCGGGCTATTTTATCAATTTCGTCGATAAATACGATACCACGTTCAGCCGCCTTTACATCATAATCGGCTACCTGCAACAAACGCGTAAGGATACTTTCGATATCTTCACCCACATAACCGGCTTCGGTAAGCACTGTGGCATCCACAATTGTAAACGGCACATGTAGTTTTTTGGCAATTGTACGTGCCAGAAGAGTTTTACCGGTTCCGGTGTAACCTACCATGATAATGTTTGATTTCTCAATTTCCACATCATCATTATTCCGATCCTGCATTAAGCGTTTGTAGTGGTTATAAACCGCTACCGACAGAAACTTTTTCGCTTCGTCCTGTCCGATAACATACTGATCGAGGTATTTTTTAATTTCAACAGGTTTTGGCACATCATCTTTTTTAATTGATGGCATTTTGGGAAGTGAAGTAGAATTTTCCTTCACTATTTCAGCTGCCTGTACAGCACAATCATTGCAAATCTGAACTCCGCCCTGCCCCATAATAAAAAAATCAACCTGTGATTCGGGACGTCCACAGAAACTGCAATTTTTGGAAGTTTTAGCCATTATTTCTTTTTCTCGTTAATCAAAATCTTATCAATCATACCATATTCGAGCGCTTCGCCCGAAGTCATCCAATAATCGCGGTCGGAATCTTTTTCGATTCGTTCAAACGGATTATTTGAATGGTCGGCAATAATAGTATATAATTCTTTTTTAAGTTTTTGTATTTCGCGGGCTGTAATTTCGATATCCGAAGCCTGACCCTGAGCGCCACCCATAGGCTGGTGAATCATAACGCGTGAATGTTTGAGGGCCGAACGTTTGCCCTGTGCACCTGCAACAAGCAATACAGCTCCCATCGAGGCTGCCATACCGGTACAAATTGTAGCAACATCCGAACCGATAAACTGCATGGTATCGTAAATGCCCAAACCGGCATAAACCGAACCTCCGGGTGTATTCAGATAAATGGAAATATCTTTTCCGGGATCCGAAGAATCTAAAAACAGCAATTGAGCTTGTATGACGTTGGCAGTATAATCATCTACCTGCGTACCCAGAAAAATAATACGGTCCATCATTAAACGTGAGAACACGTCCATTTGTGTTACATTGAGCTGACGTTCTTCAAGGATAGATGGAGAAATATAACTACTTGTAATTGCAGCATATTTATCGAGTGCCAAACCATTCATTCCCAAATGTTTGGTAGCATATTTATGAAATTCGCTATTCATAATTTAAAAGAGTTTGTAAAGTTTATAAAGTTCATAAAGTTTATAAGGTTAAAGGTGCATTTTTCATAAAACGAAAAAGGCCTTTCCTTATTTTTAAAATCAAACAAAGGTATAAAAAATTTGTCTAATTCAAAATCGGAAAGGCCTTTTCGGTGAGAATTTATATTCTCTTAAATAAAAGTACGATTAGTTTTCGAACATTTTATTAAATTCTTCAATACTAACTTCTTTAGTATCAAGCTTTACATTATTTTTTACAATATCAAAAACTTTGTTTTCGGCTACACGTTCCACAATACCTTTAACAGTATCCTCTTTTTTCAGCATATCCTGTGCGTAGTTATCCAGAATATCGTCGCCCATACCAACCATACCGTATTGAGCAAACTGTGCACGCGCAATTTTACGTGCGTAAGCATTTACATCTTCCACTTCCACTTTGATATCGTTTGCTTTTGCAATTTTATCTTTAATCAATTGCCATTTGAGGTCGGCAATCATTTTAGGAAAATCTTCTTCAAGCGTTTCTTTGGTCAAATTGTCGTTTGTAGCCAGCACCCAGCGTTTCAGAAATGCATCGGGGAATGTAAGCTGATCAAATTTAGCAATCAGCATTTCACGGGCATCCTGTCCGAATTTGTAATCGCTATCACCCGAAAGTGATTCCAAAATACTTTCTTTAATTTTGGCACGGAATTCTTCTTCGGTCGTTACAACGCCTTCGCCATATACTTTGTCAAATAATTCCTGATTGATTTCGGCATCGTAGTAACGGGTAATACCTTCAATTTTAAACTGGAAGTCGGTATCAATATTTTTAGCTTCATCTTTCGAAATTTTCAGCAAAGAAGAAATTTCAGCTTCGTTTTCAAATGCTGTTTTTGGATTGAAAACAATTACATCGCCTTTGGCAGCACCAACAAACTTCGCTTTTTGTGCTTCATCCTTCATATAAGCAGGAGTCAGAACCGCATCCGAAATTTTGTGACCGCTTTCGTTTACTTTTCCACCGGCCATTTCAAGGAGCTCGCCTTTTACCATATCTTTTTCAGCAACCGATTCTTCCTGCACATATTTACCATAACGGCTTGTGTATGAAGCCACCTGATTGTTGATCATTTCGTCGCTTACAGCAATGCTGTAGGCTTTTACTTTATCTTTTTTGCTCAGTTCCACTTCAAATTCCGGTGCAATACCAATATCAAAAATAAAATCGAAATCTTCGCTGTTATCAAAATCGATAGCCTGCTGCTCTGTTTCGTTCGGGAGCGGCTCGCCAAGCATATTTATTTTATTTTCGCGGATGTATTTGTAAAGTTCGTCCGAAACAATTTTGTTGATTTCTTCGGCTACAATAGCTTTACCGTACATTTTTTTAATCAAACCTACAGGCACCATTCCAGGACGGAACCCCGGAATATTTGCTTTTTTACGATAGTCGCGTAATGTTTTTTCTACCTTCTCGGCGTAATCCGACTTTACAATGCTCAGGGTTAGGGTGGCATTGTTCTGATCGATGTCTTTTCTGACGATGTTCATAATGTTTATTTGTTATTTACGTATTTCAAAAGCGTAAAAATAAATTTCAACGTTTGGTTGTTAGGCAATTAGCCATTTCGCGCTGTTATTTATTTCGGGCTGCAAAGGTACAAATTTTTTGGTTAAAAAAACGAGTTCGATTACTAAAATTACATTTATTTTCGATACGCAGCTTCCGACACACAGCTACTTTCGCAAAATATTTTGAAAATCAAAAATTTAGTTGTAATTTTGCACCCGATTTTTAAAAAGCCAAAATAATTTAAATCATTAAATTTCAATAATTTAAAAGTCAAAATCATTCTCAACAGAAAACAAAGCATTTTATTAATTTATAAAAAACGTACTTCATGATTAATGCTCAGGACATCAAGAACGGAACTTGTATCCGCATGGATGGCAAACTTTATTTCGTAATCGAATTTTTGCACGTAAAACCCGGAAAAGGAAATACATTTATGCGCACCACACTCAAAGATGTAGTGGATGGTCGCGTGATAGAGCGTAGATTTAATATCGGTGAAAAATTAGAAGATGTTCGTGTAGAACGTCGTCCATATCAATTTGTATACAAAGAAGGTGATGACTTTATCTTTATGAACCAGGAAACTTACGATCAGCATCCAATTTCGAAATCGCTTATCAACGGTGTTGATTTTCTGCTCGAAGGCATGACACTCGAGGTAGTTTCGGATGCTTCGTCCGACACGGTACTTTATGCCGATATGCCTGTAAAAGTTCAAATGAAAATTACGTATACAGAGCCGGGAATGAAAGGTGATACTGCTACAAACACGTTGAAACCTGCCACCGTAGAATCGGGCGCAACAGTACGTGTACCGCTTTTCATTACCGAAGGCGAAACAATAGAAATTGATACCCGTGATGGTTCGTATCTGGGACGCGTAAAAGCCTAAAAGATTTACAATTAGACCATTTACGATTTACAATTTAAAAATCCGGCAGACACAGTGTTGTTTGTCGGATTTATTTTTTAATTTTGTTGCATATAAAAGAATTTATGAAAAAGCGAATTCAAAGTTTTGGTTATGCACTGAAAGGTATAAAAGCCGTTTTTGGCAAAGAAGCAAATATGAATATCCATCTGATAATGACTGCATTAGTTGTTATTTGTGGATTTTTGTTTATGATTAGCCCTACCGAATGGATGCTTTGCATTGCCTGTTTTGGTTTAGTAATTAGTCTTGAAATGGTAAACTCTGCTCTCGAAAACCTTGTAGATTTGGTATCGCCAGAGAAGAACAAATTAGCAGGAAAAGTAAAAGACATTGCTGCCGGAGCGGTATTAGTTGCAGCGATTTGTGCTGCCATTGTAGGTTTGATAATTTTTGTGCCAAAAGGCTGGGATGTAATATTTGGTTAAATGAATCAATAAACGATTATTTTCTTTATATCCTCTTGCATACACGTATAAAATTATTTATTTTTGCACGTAAAAAAAAAATAAAAAAAAAAAAAATCGATTATGAATAATAAACTTACACTAACTATCGAAGAGACAATTATCGAAAAGGCAAAAAGGTATGCCAATAACAGAGGCAGAAGCTTATCTGACATTGTAGAGAACTATTTGAAAGTTATTACAAAAGAAGAAAAATCCTCTGTTCCGGAATTAACCCCTACTGTAAAATTATTAAAAGGATCGTTTAAAGCTCCGAAAAACTTCAATTATAAAGAAGAATTGAAAAACAGTTTAAATGAGAAATACATTTAATTATGCAAAATATTTTAATTGATACAGATGTTATATTGGACTTCTTTTTTGACAGAAAGCCATATTCTGATGATGCTGCAAAAATTCTATCTCTGTGCGAATCAAAGCAAATAAAGGGATTTATTACATCAGTAATAATCAGTAATATCTATTATTTATTAAGAAAAACGACATCTCATAATCGTGTAATAGAGAGTCTTAAACAATTAATTGAAATAATCGAAATAGCAACTTCAAATAAAGAAGTAATTCTAAAATCGTTATATTCAAACTTCAATGATTTTGAAGATGCAATTCAAAATTTTTCGGCTGAAATTTCGGGAGAAGTAAATATCATTATAACAAGAAACGTAAAAGACTACAAAAATAGCAATTTAGCAGTTTTCACTCCCGAAAACTACTTGAAAACTTTTAGCTTAAACCATTGAATTTAATGTTTACTATGAAAAATTTAATTGCAAACTTTCTTGGTTTACTATATCCTAATCTTTGTTTAATATGTGGTGAAAATCTTCTCAAAAATGAACAACAGATATGCCTGAAATGCATTAGTGAAATACCACGAACAAATTTTCATCTGCAAAAAGACAATCCGGTAGAAAAACGATTTTGGGGAAAAGCCGACATCATGAAAGCTACTTCTTTTTTCTTTTTTACCAAAGGATCACCATTTCAGAAATTACTGCACGAGCTAAAATACCGCGACAACAAAGAAATTGGCGAATTAATGGGCAAATATGCTGCCGCAGATTTAATTGAAGATGCTGTTTTCAGTACTATTGATTATATAGTGCCCATACCACTTCACCCTAAAAAATACGCCAAACGGGGTTATAATCAGAGTGAACTGATATGCAATGGCATGGCAAAAATTTTGAATAAACCCGTCGACACAAAAACATTAATCCGCACGCGAGAAAACACAACTCAAACCAAAAAATCAGTTTTTGAACGCTACGAAAATACCGCAGGAATTTTTGAATTAAAAAACGTGGAAACGTTTAAAAACAAACACATTTTGTTAGTCGACGATGTACTCACAACCGGCTCCACCATTGAATCAGCCATTCAGGCACTTAAAACCTGCGAAGAAATAAATGTAAGTATTTTTACGTTAGCAATGGCGTAAAAATTTTATTTTATCACCTGCATCAATCGCCCCACTTTTTCGAATGCTGCAATGCATTTATCTAATTGTTCGGTTGTGTGGGCAGCGGAAATTTGCACGCGGATACGAGCCTGACCTTTGGGAACAACCGGAAAATAAAAGCCTGTAACGTAAATTCCTTCGTCGAGTAGTTGTGCGGCCATGTCTTGCGAAAGTTTGGCATCGTAAAGCATTACAGCACAAATAGCAGATTCAGTGGGTTTTATATCAAAACCGGCAGTTTTCATTCGCTCTACAAAATACGCGGTATTGCGGTGTAATTTTTCCTGCAAAGCATTTGTTTCGTCCATCAATTCGAACATACGAATGCCGGCAGCTGCTACCATAGGCGGAATGGAATTTGAAAATAAATAAGGACGTGAACGCTGCCGCAGCATATCGATAATTTCTTTTTTTCCGGTAGTAAATCCACCAATTGCCCCACCAAATGCTTTACCAAGTGTTCCGGTAATGATTTCAATTTTGCCACGCAGGTTGTAACGCTCCGTAACTCCACGTCCGGTTTCGCCTACCACACCTGCCGAATGCGACTCGTCAACCATCACCATAGCATTGTATTTTTCGGCTAAAGCTACAATTTTATCCAACGGTACCACATTTCCATCCATCGAAAACACGCCGTCAGTTACAATCAGTCGGAAACGTTGCGCCTGAGCAGCAATAAGTTGTGCTTCCAAATCAGCCATATCCGCATTTGCGTAACGGTAACGCTGCGCTTTACAAAGCCGAACGCCATCGATAATAGAAGCATGATTCAAGGCATCTGATATAATAGCATCTTCTTCGCCCAGCAAAGGTTCGAAAACACCACCATTGGCATCAAAACAAGCTGCGTACAAAATAGCATCCTCAGTTCCAAAAAAGTTTGAAACAGCAGCTTCGAGTTTTTTATGTAAGTCTTGCGTTCCGCAAATAAATCTTACCGACGAAACGCCATATCCGTGAGTGTCTAAAGCATCCTTAGCGGCCTGTATTAACTCAGGATTATTCGAAAGTCCGAGATAATTATTGGCACAAAAATTCAACACTTCTTTGCCATCGTTTACCCTGATGATGGCACCTTGTGGCGAAGTTATAATACGCTCATTTTTAAACAGTCCTGCCTCACGAATACTGTTGAGTTCGGATTGTAAATGCGATAAAAATTGTGTTTGCATCTGCTTTCGTATTAGAAATTATCAGGTTAAAAACAAGAATTAAATTAGCGTGTCAGCATAAACTTAAAGCTTACGCCAAAGTTGGTCGACGATACCGGGAATGTGGTAGAAATCAACGGCGTAGTCATTTGACGATCGAAGAAAACCTGAATATTCACCTTGGAACTAAACACATAATCCGCCAAAATTTTGAGTGAGAACATTTTGTTTCCATTCGATGCCTGAGTCAGATTCTCGTCGATTTTTCGCAGCAGCGTTTTGATATCTTTGTACGAAAGGTCGGCGCTGAATTTGAGGTCGTTCTTTATCTTTGTCTGATCACTATTTTTTAATTTAAGAATAACATCAAAATCTTTGAGTAGGTAGCCAAAACCAATTACAAATTCATCCGAATTAGCTTCCACCATTTGTGTACTCGATAAGTTGAGTGCAAGATTGCGCTGTTTGCGGTATTCCAATTTTGCAGTCATGCTGTTTTTCATAGCCGCATTTATACCAATAAGCGGACTAAACTGCTCGGTTAGCGACACCGACGAAATATCGTAGGGTGATGAAGGAATCGGATTATTCGACTGAACATCGCGAATATAGCCCAATGCATTATCGTCGCCATCGAGTGCCACCCAGGTTGAGTACGATGTATAATTTCCAATACTGTAACGGCAGGTGTAGGCATGCGTAAGACTTATACTGCGGAAAGTCTCTTTTACCCACTTGATACGCGAAAGTCCATCGTAGCTCATGCGCCAGTTTGGTAATACAGAGGCTATTCCGGGAAATAAATCCGTACTTGCTTTTGAAACATCGCGTCCGGAATAAGCTGCTAAAAATGCAGGAATCAACACATCCGACGAATTTTCGTTCAAATTACCCTTTGATGGATCAAAAGTTTCCGGTAAACCTGTAATTTCATTAAAAAATCCGGTTGTTGGGTATGTTGTACCATTGTATTTGGCTCGTAACCGGTCAGCAATAACGCTTCTGTTAGCAAGGAATGTGCGGAACACTTCCGAATCGTAGTTTACATCGGCACCGCCTATAGGTTTAAATGCCGTAGCAATAGCCACCTGCGTAATATTGTAGCTACCGCTGAAAGTACTTGGCATGCCGGGGAACATATACTGAATGGTGGTATTGTCGGCAGTATACCGTTTGGCATTCAGGTCAATTTTCAAACCCGGAATTGGTTCTAAGCTGGCCTTCAAATCCAAGTCGGTCGTATTTGCAATTATCGCCGGATTAACAATTGAGTCGCTACCAAAGAGCCAGTTGTTATTAAAGGCATTTGTTATTGTCTGATTATCAATAGAACTATCGTCGAACATTCCGAAAGTAAAGGCATATCCGGGAGCATACACACCGTCCATTCCTTTATCCTGTCCGAGGAATCCGGGCTTAGGCAGGAATCCGGGCAGGGTCATATTCGACGTTTGACGGTATGTAACCGATGCTCTGCGCACCAACATAAGCAAACGCGTTCCCGTATCAATTACTTTACGAACCATTGGCAAATTGTTGGGGTCGAGTGTAGTAGCTGTAATTTTTACGCTATCAGCATCTGCTTTTGATGTAATTTCGACAGATGTAGCGTTGATATTTTTCACAGAAACCTGTACCGGTTTTCCATTTTTACCAATAAACATGTATTCCACTTTTTCGCTGTTCAACCGATGATTAATCGTATCCTTTTTGCCTTTTTCGAGTTTAACAATTTCATTATATGTTTTTGGTTGGAATTTCTGTTGATTACCCGGCTGCATGCTAAACCGTTGATTTACACCTTTCAGGTATTTCGATTTATTATACAAGGTTTCAAAATTCAACTGCCCATCGGCCGACCACGCTCCCATACTGGTAGCAATGTTTCCGATTTCAGTTGGTGTAGTTCCACTCATAATAGGCGCTGAGCGATTCCAACTGTAGGTAGAATTGTAAGTTGCATTTGCATTTATCCAATCCAATAACGGAATTTTATTTATGGGTACATTCCACGAAGCAGTAAATACCTGTTGGTAAGTGTACGGATTGCCTAATTTCTTAATGCTTTGCCAAACTGTATCTCGCCATTGCTCGTAGTGTTCTTTACCGATTTCGGGGGTAAAATAGCCTTCTTCGATATTAGCATTGGTAACCGTTTGGAAGCTGAAACGCAAAGCTTTTGTCATGTCGTAATTAATTGAGAAATTTCGGTTCCACATAAAATCCTTACTGAAATTCAGGTCAAAATCGGAGGCAGCCGAAAGGCCGGTTAAATCGCGTAGCTTCACCTGCGAGAACTGACGGTTCATATCGTTGGTATAACTAATCGACGATGGCAAATAATTGAAATTAAATTCCGAAATCAATTTAAAAGCAGGTTTATTCAACGCTTTTATTTTTTTGAATGGTTCTACCGGTTCCGGATTAAATGAGAAACTGTAATTTAAACCTGCGCGTTCCTGTTTTACTAAATTCCGCTCTACCTCTGCACTGTTTTGGTTTGTTTCGGTATAAGCATAGTTAAACGACAGGTTGGCAGGGTCGTAGAATTGTGGTGTTTTGCTTTTCAGATTCACTTTTGCTGCCGCAATATTAAAGCTTTTCGATTCACTCACCGTTTGCGACATCATAATCAGTGTATCACGTTGCGCATTGTCCCGCAAATTATCAAGCGCATCAGCCAATACAACATCCTGATCGAGCGGATTGTATTTTGGAGTCAGTGTTTCGTTGGTATACGAGAAATAAGCCGGTAACTGAATTTTTGCCTTTTCGGGCATAAAGCGTCCTAAGTCCAGATTAGTCGAAAAATTCATTTGATACAAATCTTCCTGACGGCGATCGAGTACATTACTTTCAATGCTTCCAAAACCGGCAGTTTCGGTTCGTCCGGAAAAATTAATACTTCCCAAATCAGACAGTCCGATGGCAATATTTCCCATAGCAGCCCAACCACCAGCTTCGTCAAATTCAGAAAGACGCATTTCATTCACCCACACTTCACCGGTTTTAATTTCCCCTTTGGTAGAATTATTCCGGATACCAATCATTATATTTTCAACTTCGGAAATGGTTGGATTTCCTACTACACGTATTTTATTTTTTCCTTTGTCGTAAAACGGAATATAATCGGAAACATAATTACCATTCTGTTTCAGCTTATTACGCTCGAGCTTAGCCTTCGTAAGCACATCGAAAGTAAAATCGAACATATTTTCCTGTGGCCAAACAACAGCTCGATCAGTTTCCGATTCGTTGGAATAAATGCCGGAATCGGTCAGTTTCAGCGGAATTTCATATTCGTAGTAGTTATTGGTCATATCCGAACCCAAACGAATATAACAACTCAGGTCGTAATCGTTCAGATTGGTAATGTCGCCTTCAAATTTTTCGGCATGCACAAACATTTGTAAACGTTTATACTGACGCATGTCGTACATAGTTTTTTTGTAAACACCACGGGCATCATTGGGAGCAAGGTTCATAACCTTCAGCACCATAGCCTGTTCGTTGAGTTTGGCAATCTGCGCCTGACCCGGATCAATAACACGCGTAACTCCCGGAGGCAACACGTAATTCACAGGTTTTTTATCCGAATTTTCTTCAATATTTACGGCCTGTACATCTAAGGCTCCATTCGTAATTGGCATTTTGCCCGGCAGATTCAATTCCTTATTATATTTGCGCCATTCGCCCCGCACCAATTCGAGGGTTGCAAAACGAAGATGCGTTTCTTTTTCAAAACCGGTCATAAACATACGTACAAAACGTATGGATTTGAAATTACGGATACTACCCACCTTTTCCTGATAATCGCGGATAGGAATTTTGAACTGATACCAGCTTACTTCTTCCGAAGTTCCATTGGCCAAATTAACCACCGAAGTATATTTATCGGTAATAAAATTCCGACCAATCTGCATCGAATCGCGCTTAATAGCTACACGGTATTGGAAATATTTTTCGTATTCGTTAAGCGTGTTATCGCCGTTTACATCTTCCACATTTGGCAACGATGTAGCTGTTGTTGTGTAATCTTCCTGTGAATTATCAGCATCCGGTGAGTTTCCCTCGGTACCATTAAATCTTTTATAGCGTTTCAGAATACTTGCCGATTCCGAATCGTAATCGGAACTTTTATAAAAGCGGTAATTATCGCCTGCGGGGTCGTTAAGAGGCGAAAACACGTCATCAGTTAATCGTTGAAGTGCTTCAGGACTTAATTTAGCTTTTAGTCCGGCCACATAATCGCGATAAGTCGGATAAATAATTTCGTCCTCGTTTGACAAGCCATCCATTCCCACATCCTGTTTTATTCTGGCTCCGGGTGTATTATCAAAAGCCGTTACCGTTGATTGTGTTTTTGGTACGCGTCCCCATATTGTCGATTCTGTTTTTGTCAAATCGCCGTCAATCGGCAAACCGTGTTCAAATCCTTTTTTACCATCTTTTAAAACGTCTTCACTTACATCTCCAAGGTTGAAATACAATTCACCACCGGCTTTTGGTTCATTTTTATCGTAAATAAACGGATCCATCATCCAAAACTCAATGTATTCCACATTCGACGTTTCGAAATCAGTAGCATCTAATTTACGCATAATTCCACCCCAACGATTTTTAGGATTCGTCAGATTACCATTACTATCAATATTATCGATATCCAGATTATATGGTCCACGTTCGTTTGGATAAAACGATAAATTCATAACCGTTAGCAAATTACGGTCGGTAATTATCACATCCTTATTGGGGAATACCTCCTTTACCTGCACATCGCGGGTATAGTGATTCGATTGCGATTCCACATTGTTTCGCAAATGCTGTGGTGTCGTTCTGGTCGGATTTCTGGAGTTCAAATTCTGATCCACATAGTACCAGGCCATTAACGCACGATTTTTACCATAATCTACAGTAGTTGAAGCCGCTTCCGGAAACAATTGAGGTGTAGATGCCAAATACCAGTTGGCAGGATAATGTATGTCGATAGAAGTTTTTGTCGATTCAAAATCGTCGATATATGCCTGTCCCTGCGCTCCTACCACTTTCGAATGTCCCGGAATAAGTTGAGCAAATTCGGCATTTAGCGCAATAGTTGAAGGCTTTGTTGCATTTACAAATGGCAATTTGTCGAGCATATTCGTCAACCATTGCGACTCAGTACGCCAAGCAGTATTCATGCCCCATATTGTATTGGAAATGGGTTCGCTTCCTGTATTAACTTTCTGTGTGAGTGGCTGTTCCGACAAATGCATAATGGTTCCACCCAAACTAAAATCTTTATTAAACTGATATTCTAAATGTGTTCCCAACAGCGATTTACGCTGCATGTTGAAGGTAGACTGATTTTCAAGTTTTACGTCGATATTTGTACCCGATTCGATAATGGACTGATTCAGAATGGTAACCGTACCCATGGTATAATCCACCGTATAATCCACATTTTCGACTAAGGTTGCACCACCGGCAGTTACAGTTACCGAACCACGAGGCACATTCATAGCATTTAGTCTTATTTCGGAACCTCCGGCCGATTTATATTCACCTACTATCCGGAATTTATTCAGTTCGCTTAATTCCTGTGCCACAACCAAAGTAGAATCGTACAACTCCTGGAATACATATTTCTGAGCAATTGCCGGGTCACCAATCATTTTCTTAAGGTGCGAACCAAAAGGCTCTAAAACGGGGAAAAATATTCGTCCAGATGTCGCAACAGCAGTTAACCCTTCCACAAAGTCGAATTTACCATCAGCTCCTACATTGTTTCGAACATCCAACCGGTCGAGATTCATTACGCGCAGCAACAATTTATTTTTTATATCTCCTTCGGTAATATACTGCATATCAGTGCCTACCGAATCGTTTCGGTACACGATATTCAGTTCGAAATTTTCTTTTTCCACTTGCATGGCACCCAACGAATACACGTTTTTCATCATCAAATCCCAAAGATTTCGTTGCGGTAACTGTGTGGTACTTTTCAGCAATTTAACAATTAAAGCCGGCGAAGTGGAAACTGTCGGATCGGAAACTGCATCGGTCGAAAACTCACCGACCTGATACACATTGCCTCGGTAGGTATATTCAAAAGCAACCCCCAATACATCATCCGGATTAAGCTGCGACTTTAACGATATAACACCCAAGGTATTATTAATGGTATATTCTGTAGGTTCGAGCTTTCGTGCACTTTCAATTTTCTCAAAATCTTCTCCTCCAATAACATTATATTGTCCGAATGCGCCTGTAATTACCGCATTTGCCTGTTGCACATCGCGTACGTTAGGTAATACTTTAACATCATCATACAAATTATTGGCTTTGTTGTGCGGATTGGTTCCTGAGGCGGCTGTCCAGTGTTTATTATCAATTTTAGAAGTTTCGCCCAAATCCATAAATGCCAGTATGTTACGAGCTTGATCGTAGTTGGCACGTTTATTCGTAATCCATACTTCCACACGATTTATGGTTACTCCCGACGAAACGTAAGGCAGATTTGCCATGGCATTTTCATAATTATCCCTGAAAAAATGGCTTAGAAAAAAATGCCGGTTTTCGTCGTATTCATCTACTTTTACTTCGAACTCCGTTTTCTGAACGCCCCCTTTCGAACTGACTGTTTTCGTTTCCGACTGTTGCTGCGTGGCAATGGCCGAAACGCTGAGTTTACCAAACTGAAGGTCGGTTTTTATACCAAAAAGTGCTGTACTTCCGCTTATGAGCGAGCTGTTGAGCGGCATGCTCACATTACCGGCCTGGATATTTTTTATAATATCATCTTCCTTGCCCTTGTAGGCTAATTTCACCATTTTCTGATCGAAATCGAAACTCGACTCCGTATTGTAATTCATGCCAAAATTCACCTTATCTCCCACCGAACCCTGAATATTCATCTGAATTTTCATATCAAAATTGGGTGTGATCACACTACGCATTTCTTCGGTAAGTGCCGGATTTTCAACCCGATTGTGCTTCACTCCGAAGATAAGTTCAGCCGATCCCTGCGTTTTAACCTGAACTCCACCGGGACCAAAAACCTTATCGGCCGGACCTATATTGAACTTCATATCGCTCACCGAGAATTTATCTTCGTTATTAACTTCGCCGCGGGTGTTTTTTTCTTTCCAGTAATCCTGTAACTCTTTTTGATAGGAATAATTGCGGTATTCTTCGCCGGTCATGGTATAAGGTGTAGCAATTTCCATATCGCCGGCTTTGGTGCGGAAGATGTAATTTCCTGTTCGGTCGTCGAACTCAATTTCGGTTTTAATATTCGAAGGAATTTTGCTATCCATCGGAAAAACAGCATTCAGGTCGTCGATGGAGTTTTGGGTGTATTTTTTTACTGGAAAAACTTTTTTTGCCGTATCAATCACTTCCTTTTCATCGTCGGGCAAAATATTATTTATATAAACAATTGGCTCATAGCTTATAAGCGCATAAGCTGAGCCCACAACTATCAGGGTTAAAATCAGGATATAGAAATATTTTCTCATTTACAAATTGGTATGTCCCGGAATATTTTTTATAAATTGTCAGGATAATATGTTTATTTTTTTTCAGAAAATGAAAAACTACATCATTTTCAGAGCTAATTTTATTAATTGCTCTACTTTCAGGTTCGGTTCATTTTTAAGAATCTGTTCTACTGCCTTTTGCGAAGCATTAGCAGTAAAACCAAGCATTACCAATGCCGAAACCGCTTCTTCTTTCACCGGATTACTAACCGAAAGATTGAGTTGACCGGTACTATTTGCGCCTGCTACTTTCAGAATTTTATCTTTCAAATCGACAATAATGCGCTGAGCTGTTTTTGTGCCAATGCCTTTTATGGCATTCAGTGCAGTTACATTTCCGGTTGCTATCATATCCTGAATTTCCTGCGTGGAATACGACGACATAATCATACGTGCCGTATTTGCTCCAATTCCCGAAACCGAAATAAGCAACAAAAATAACTGACGTTCAGCCTGATTCATAAAACCGTACAGCAGATGCGCGTCCTCACGTATAGCTTCAAAAATAAACAAGCGAGCTGATTTCACAGCAGTCAGCGAAGTGTAAGTTGGAAGCGTAATATTGATACAATACCCCACTCCATTAACATCGAGCACTACGTAAGCCGGTGTAAGTTCGGCGATTTCTCCTTTTATATAGTCGTACATTGTTGAAATTAGAAATTGAGAAAATAAGAAATTTGAAATTAGAAAATTAATATCCCCTAGCCCCTAAAGGGGATGTTAAAAAGTACCGAATGGTCTCTTTTCTTACTCCCCTTTAGGGGCTGGGGGCAGTCTGTTTTTAACCCGCAAATATACTCAAATTTTCTATACAGTTCAAACGTTAAATTAATCTTCAGACTCTCAAATTTTCAAATCTTCTGATTCGTATGCTTATTAACGGCATTTTAGTTCAAAAAGTACAATTGCATTGTTAAAAAAAGATGAAATTCAGGTAAACTTGCTTGATAAATGTTACAACACAAACTTTTTCCGAATAATCTTGTTTAAATTAAAAACAACAAAATAAAATATCAACTAATTAACTAATTAAAAATGAAACAGATACTTTTCACAATTGCATTATGGTTATTTTCGTTGCTTTATGCTTCGGCACAATTTACGCTCCCTACATTGCCTTACAAATACAGTGCGCTTGAGCCGTATATCGATAGCACAACCATGAATATTCACCTGAATAATCATCATGCTGCTTATGTCAATAATTTGAATAAAGCGTTGGCAAATTATCCTGATTTACAAAAAAAGGATATCAATCAGCTTATGGCAGGTATCGGAACATTGCCCGAAGCTATCAAAACGGCTGTAAGAAACAATGGTGGCGGACATTACAATCACTCACTATTCTGGAAGCTCATGGCTCCAGCAGGTACCGCTCCCATGTCGGCAGCACTCGAAAAAGTTATTTCGGATAATTTTGGTTCGGTAAGTGATTTTAAGACAAAATTTGAAGCTGCATCGTTGAGCCGATTTGGTTCGGGTTGGGTATGGTTGCTTAAAAATGCCGATGGCAAACTAAGCATTCAAACCACAGCTAATCAGGACAATACATTAATGGACGTGATCGAAGCCAAAGGAAAACCAATTTTGGCGCTCGACGTTTGGGAACATGCTTACTATCTGAAATACCAATCGAAACGGGCAGCTTACACTGCTGCATTTTGGAATGTGGTGAATTGGAAAGAAGTGGAAAAACTTTTGAGCGAATAGATGACGAAAAACAGTGTAATGTATTACAAATTAAAAGTTTAGAAATTTAAGAATTTTAGAAATATCAGGGGTTTTGTCAGCAATGGCAAAACCCCTGATTGGTTTTACAGCTCCACACTGCGTCTCCGCCTGCCGGTCCAAGCGAAACATTAAACAGCATTCAAAGTCCATTTAAACAGGATTTAGGTTTAGTTTAACAAGATAGTTTTTTTGAGGTTAATAATAACACCCCGCACCAAGGCATGAAAAAAATTGCTGTGTTGCGGGGTGTTCTTGTTATTTATGATTTCAAAATAAATAGTATACATTTGTGCATGTAAATCGAAAGTTATTGAAATTTCAATTTACTTCGAAAAAACCTGCTTTTAAACATAATATTTGCAATAGTACTTTTTTTATCTTTAAACGTGTATCATTTAAAATCACAACTTTATGGAGATTGACATCTTAAAATCGTATATCAAAGAATTGCGCAAAGGCTCTCATAAGGCCTTCAACGCTATTTACGATATGTATGCCGACAAACTGTACGGGTTTGTTTTTGCGCATACCAAATCGCGCGAAATGGCGAATGATTTGGTTCAGGAAACCTTTCTGAAACTATGGACTATGCGCGAAAGCCTTTCGGTGGAAGGTTCGTTGCAGGCAATGTTGTTCACCATGTCGCATAATAAGATGATTGATACTTTCAGGGCTCAGATTAACAAAGTGGAGTTTGAGGATTATGTAGAGTTTTCCGAAAATGTCGATTTAAGCGACAATAGCATTGAAAAGAAAATATATTACGATGATTTTTTGAAAGCGCTGAAACTTTGCAAAAGCCAGTTGCCACACCGACAAATGGAAATTTTTGAAATGAGTCGTGAAAACGGCAAAAGCATTGAAGAAATAGCCTCTGAGTTGAAAATTTCGGAGCAGACAGTTAAAAACCAGCTTACTTCGGCTATGAAAACCCTTAGAACGGAACTTGTAAAATACAATTTATTGTATCTGATAATTTTTGAAATATGTTATAAAGCATAAAAAACGGAATGGTACTAAAATCAATTGTTTACGTGTAACAATCAACAAAGCAGAAAATGGAAAACTATATTAAAATAATTTATAAGAAATTTTTATACGGAAACGTCCGCAAAGATGAGTTTCTGGAAATGCGCCACGAACTAAACAATGCAAGCTCAACGGAACTGAAAAATCTTCTTTCTGAAGAATGGAATGAAGATTTGAGCTTGGAAGTTATGACCGAAAAAGACAAGGAAGATATTCGTTCGAAGTTGAACTTTTATGTGGAGTGTGACAAAAAACGACTTTTCCGCAAACGCATGACTCAGGTTGCTGCAATTGTTATTCCATTTGTGTTTATACTTTCGGCAATATTATACGTATTTCAGCCCACAGCCAAAGTTGAAAAAGATTTTGTAGTAACCGTAAAACAAGGTAATCGGGCTCAGGTAACTTTGCCCGACCAATCCAAAGTTTGGATGAACTCGAATAGCAAGTTGGTGTACCGGAATGGGGTAAATAATACACGCGAAGTAAAATTGGTAGGTGAAGCATTTTTCAAAGTTGTAAAAGACAAAAACCGTCCTTTTATTGTTTCGGCTAATAACATACAGGTTGAAGTATTAGGCACATCGTTCAACGTTAATGCGCGTCAGGGGGCTGAAATTATTGAAACATCGTTAGTTGAAGGTAGTATAAAATTGACTGGTTCGGAATTGTCGCAGGATTATTTGCTCAAACCCAACGAAAAGGCTATTTATTCAACTTTAACGAAAAGCATAAAGATAGAACCTACTGATAATGAAGTGGAAACGGCATGGAAAGATAACAAGCTTCAATTCAAATCCGAACGTTTTGGAAGTGTGGTAAAACGAATGGAAGAATGGTATGGCGTAAAAATCATTTCGAAATGTCCGAATATTGAAAATGACCTGATCAGTGGCGCATTTAAAGGTGAAAGTTTGGAAACAGTGTTGGAAACCTTTGCCATTCAGTATAAAATAAAGTACAAAAATCAGGGCGATTCGGTGGTGGTGCTTTATAACTAAACGGTTTGAAGATTTGAAAATTTGAAGATTTGAGAGTTTGAAGATTTGAGGTTTGAGGTTTGAAGATTTTGATAAGTTAACTATTTTATAATACTATAATAATCAGAAGGATGAAATTACTATTTGCGAAACCCTCAGGATTGGTTGTTGGGTTGCTCGGTGTGTTTTTATTGATTGGAAGTGTGGGGTTTGCCCAGAATCCAACTCAAAAAATTTCGATAAAAGTACAAAATGTTTCGGTGAAAGAATTATTCAAAATAATTGAATCCAAAACTACTTATACGGTTGTTTACAGAGATGCGTTGATTGATGAAAAAAAGGATATTTCGATTAACGAAGAAAACAAAGCTTTAGATGAAATTTTAAAATCTACTTTATCGCCTAAAGGCTTACAGGTTGTGTTTAACAACAACACGATTGTAATAACAAAAAAAAACGTCGAACCACAAATAACGTCTAAATCCAGGATCGTTTCGGGTGTGGTTCTCGACGAAAAAGGACTTCCAGTTATTGGTGCAAATGTAATCATCCCCGGAACAAATATTGGTGTGGCAACTGACTTAAATGGTCACTTTATGTTGGAAGCACCTGCCAATGCCAAATTGCGCATAAGCTATTTGGGATACAACACAAAGGAAGAATTAATAAATGCCGAATCTGATTTAAAAATTAAATTAGAGCCTACCCCACAAGCGTTAAAAGAAGTATTTGTAACAGCTCAGGCACTGGGACAACGCGCTGCTATCAATCAACAGCTCAATTCGTACACCATTAAAAACGTGGTTTCGGCCGACAGAATTCGTCAAATTCCGGATGCAAATGCCGCCGAAGCCATTGGCCGTTTGCCAGGGGTTACAGTTACCCGCTCGGGTGGCGAGGCCAATGGGGTAGTTGTGCGTGGTATGCAGGGATATAACAACATGACAATTAACGGTTTGGACGTACCGGTAAACCTGACATCCATTTCGCAATACGCACTTCAGAATGTGGAAGTATTCAAATCGGTAAGTGCCGACATGGATGCGAGCGCTCCTGCAGGTACAGTAAACCTGAAATTAGGTGTTGCTCCCGACCGTAATTCGACCAATATATTGACTCAGGTCGGTTACAACGATTTGAATAAAACATTGAAAAATTACAAATTCAATATTAGTTCCAACTGGCGTTTTTTTGAGAAAAAATTTGGTATAAGTCTCAATTTATCGACCGAAGCTACCGACCGAAGCACCGAGCAACTTATAGCCGGTATTAATGCCGGAAACCAGACTGTTGTAGAAGGGCAACCCTTATTGTTACAAACCGGCTCAGTTACATTGCGCAGCGTAGATAGAACAGTAAAGCGTAATTCGGCTATTTTAACCACAGATTTTCGTTTTTCGCCCAAAGCATCTATCGAGTGGTCGAATATTTTTACGCATTCACCCGGTGGTTCGTTGAATGTAGATCATGTTTTTAATGGTGGTGCGGCAAATGCTTTATACCGAATAAATGATAACACAAAAAATAATAGCTTTAACTACTCTTCTATCCTTACAGCAAAACATTTGTTAGGTAAAATAAAGGTTGATTATTCCGCTTCATTGGGTTATGCAAATAATGTAAATCAATCCCGAAGTATTGATATCTTCGATTTAAGGGCTTATGCTCAGACTATTAATGTTGAACAATTACAAACCATATCGCATCAGGATTATGTAGGCTTAGCGCTTATGGAAAATAATACCGAAACATTAAACCGTTACAAATTAGCAAATGCTCCGCAAAATGAACCGGGCACAACTTCAACCAAGGCCTCTTCGAGCAATTTGAAAACTGACATACGGATAAATATGGAATTGCCGTTTAGTTTTGGTAGTTTTATTTCCGGTAGTCTGAAATGGGGTGGAAGGTATAAAAGTGAGAATTATAATGAAGAATCTTATTCGGTAACAAAAACCTCTGCATCATTTCCTAAAATACTTTTCGGTACGCATGTAATACCAAAGGAAGATGGTACTACCTGGAACAGTGCTACTCCGTTGACTGCCAGTGATTATGATGCTAATGGTTGGGTCATGGGTTCTTACCTTTTGAACCAAAATAATTACAATAATAATTTTCTGAATCAGGGTTACAATTTTGGCTGGTACCCCAATATGGACAATGTCAACCAATTATTGAACTGGTGGGACGACTTAACGAATTATGCGTTCAGCAAAGGGCAGAGTTTTTGGCAGCCTTATTTCGGTCAGATAACGCATTTACAACAGGTGAATTTTACCGAAAATGCGCAGGGCACAACAAGTTATAAACTGAATCATTATGCGGGCTATTTAATGGCCAATATTAACATTGGTAAAACCCTGAATTTTGTACCGGGTGTAAGGTATGAAAAATCACATTACGATATGAATGACTGGAACATACGAAACGAAATTGTTTCCAATTTGAGTTTTACAGGCGATGCAGTTAAGGGTACACATGACGATGACTTTTTATTACCCATGGTTCAGTTGAAATACAAACCGCTTAGTTGGTTGCAGGGTTTGTTTTCGTACACCGAAACTTTAAAAAGACCATCGGTAGCTCAGATTGCACCATCGGTTTATGAAGATAAAATTAATTTGACTTACATAGCAGGAAATCCCGGTTTAAAACCTGAACATTGGACAAGCGTCGACTTTGGTGTAGCTGTACACAATAAAAAAATCGGTCTTTTCTCCGTAAACTTGTTTTACAAAAAAGTAAAAGACAAAATAGCTGTAACCAACTGGACAAAAATGTCCACAGATAGAACCACAACAATAGGTAGTTTTCAGCCCGACCAGCGGGTGGATGTTACACAAACTCTGAATCACCCTTATGATGGTATAGCCAAAGGGATTGAAGTGGAATGGCAAACCAACTTTTGGTACCTGCCTAAACCGTTCAATTATTTTATTCTCAATCTGAACTATTCGTATATTAATAATTCGACTATTTATGTATATGCAGCTTCGCGCGATAGTTTAATTGGATCCGTAAGAGGAAGACCCATTTACGAAAAAATTAAATACGATAAGATAGTTGAAGGACCAATGACCAATCAGCCTTCGCATCTTTTCAATGGTTCATTAGGCTTTACGTATAAAAAGTTCAGTACCTATCTTTCGTATCAGTATTTCGGAGAAATTTTTCAAACGAAAGGATTGATATTGGAATTGGATGGTTTTAAAAACTCCTTTCAACGCTGGGACTTGCAGGCAAATTATAAGTTGCCGATTAAAGGGATGGAAATTTTATTGAATATGGCCAATATAGGCGATGCTGTGGAAGTAAAAAGGTTAAGAGGCGATAACCGACCAACATCCATTGAACGATATGGCTGGACTGCCGATTTGGGATTACGATTTACACTATAAGTATTTACCATTTACTATTTTTTTACAGTTTTAAATTTTCTATTTTCAAATACTTACTTTTAAATTTAATTTTTTATGAAAAAACAATTTTTACTTTTTGCATTCTCTTTATTATGGGGTTTTGCATTTGCAGAAGATACCATTCGGGTAGCTCCTGATTACATTAACAACGGTTCTTTAGAAAAAGCTATTGCTGATAACGGGCCTAATAAAGTTTACTTACTCGAGGTAAATGGATTTTATACGCTTACAAAAACACTGGTGCTTACAACTACTAATCCAACCGATTGGTATCAGATTGTTGGTGCAAAGCCTAAAAATCCGGGTGATTTTATGCCCATAATAGGTACAGGTCTGAATGCAAGTAATCTGCCATTTGCTAATATGTTTACAATTAAAAACAATACTAAATTCAAAAACGTTTTTATTGCCAATCAAACATTAAACGGACTAATCGGGAATCAGGTTTTTGCTATTACTGCAAAGGTGCGTTTTGAATTAGATAATTGCGTGGTCGACCCTTGTGGTGTCAAAAGCTTTTTAGTTGCTAATGCAGCTCCGGCTTATGGATCGAGCATTTTTATCACCAATAATTTACTGCTTCGCCAGGGCGATAAATATAGCCCCGGTGGCGGTCACCTTTTAGTTACAACATCGGCCGACACGGTATATGTCGAAAATAATACCATAGTTTCGTCCAATCATACTATTCTGAGCGATGGAGGTACCGATGCAACTCTGTTAACAAAATTTGCATGGTTCAATCATAATACGGTAGTGTACCATGGAGTGCAGCTAAGCAACAGCTATATCAATCCGGAAATGTATATTACCAACAATCTGTTTTATGATGGATTTACTTTCCCACAAATACCTGCCTGGGCGCAATATGATCCTGACAATGCTAAAACAGGCAGTTTAACTTCCATTGCTAAGTCGGATACGCTGTATGTAAATGGTCAGTACGAAACATTGCCGAGTACACGTACCAATTTTTATAACCGCAATCTGATGTTTTCATCCAAAGCACACAATGATAGCATATTAGGTATAGCTGCTACCGATCCTTCACCTGCTGCTCAGTTATTTAAATATCCTATGGTTTGGAATGAAGATGTACCTCATTATTATGTAACAGATTGGGCTGTAAGAGGTGCTAATATTTTAGCTGCCAGCCGTGAAGGTAAAATGTACAAGAGTGCTGATTTTCCAAAATTAAGGGAAGCAAACACGATATATGATGTAGATCCGGGGTTTGTGGACACACGTATCAGTAACTTTACGAAAGATGTAGCTTCATCGGGATTATTTTGGTATAGGACGAATAAATTTTTATCAGGCACAAATCCGGCTACTCAAGCAAGTTCATTTTGGGATGTAGATGGTTGGGCAGGTACTACCGCCGCTTATTATCCAACTGTTTGGCCACGTTGGGATGGCAGATACACCAACCCTACACTTCTGACTGCATCGAATGCCGGTTTACCATTGGGCGACTTAAATGCATTTCCAGATAAAAAAGCAATTTGGCAAGCCAATAAAACAGCTATTGCTAACCACATTAAATCATTGAGTACAGATAAACTAAACTTAACAGGATTGAAAACCAACAAATTGGAAACTTCAATTCGTATGTTCCCAAATCCGGTAAGTGATAATTTACGCATTGAGGCAGCTAATGTGATAAATAATGTTAGAATTTACAGCATGACAGGAAGTCTTGTAAAAGATATAAATGTTTCGGGCGATAAATTGAATATATATGTTGCCGACCTTGCTAAAGGTTCGTATTTGGTAGATGTTAGATTTGTATCCGGTGCACGGTATGCTACAAATATAGTTAAATAATACTTCGCGTTAAGCATTTATAATCACTGCTTTAAATATAAAAAGCCGGCAGAATAATTTAGTTCTGTCGGTTTTTTAAAATTACAAAAATGAGAAATAACACGGTTATTACTAAACTTTCGGGCACTGCACTAACTTCTTTCCTTTTATCAGGTACAATTAGCACTTTAGCAGCCAGGCCAGCAAATGAAAATCAAGATACGAAAAAGCCGAATGTACTTTTTATCGTTATCGATGATTTAAACGATTGGGTTGGTTGTCTTGCCGGTCATCCACAGGCACAAACACCCAATATCGACCGACTTGCTGCACAAGGAACTTTATTTAGCAATGCGCATGTGCAGGCACCGGTTTCCAATCCATCGCGCTCGAGTGTGCTTACGGGTTATCGCCCATCGAGTACCGGAATTTACGGACTCAAACCGGGTATTCGCTCGGTTGATGTTACACGAGAATGTGTTACACTACCGCAATACTTTCAAAAAAATGGTTATTTTACCGCTTCATTCGGTAAAGTGTTTCATGATGGCTCAGTTCCTGCTGAACTACAAAAAAATGAGTTTGAAAATTGGGGACCATCGCCCGGAATGCCAATGCCGGCAAAACGGCTCGTTGAATCTACAATTCCTGAAAGAGGTATGGATTGGGGTGTTTTTCCGGAAAATGATAGCGATCAACCCGACTGGAAGACAGCTGACAATGCCATTGAGCAATTAAAGTCGAGACCAAAAGACAAACCTTTTTTTATAGCAGCCGGATTCCGATTGCCACACGTACCCTGTTATGCTTCGCAAAAGTGGTTTGACATGTTTCCGCCCGAAAAGGACATTATTTTACCTCCTTATTTAAAAAATGACCGTGTCGATGTTCCATTTTTTTCGTGGTACCTGCATTGGGATTTGCCCGAACCAAGATTATCGTGGGTGAAAGAAAATAATCAGTGGCGCAATTTAGTACGCTCGTATTTAGTAACAACCACTTTTATGGACAGTCAGATTGGACGTGTGTTGGATGCGCTCGAAGCATCGGGTGAAGCTTCGAATACGGTTATTGTACTTTGGTCGGACAATGGTTGGCATCTGGGCGAAAAAGACATTACGGGAAAAAATTCATTATGGAAACATTCCACCCATGTTCCGCTAATTTTTGCAGGACCTGGTGTTGGCGTAGGAAAACGCTGCTCGCAACCGGCGGAATTGTTAGATATTTATCCTTCGTTGGTGGAATTGTGTAAATTACCACCGAAAACCGACATTGAAGGTCATAGTTTAATGCCACAATTGAAAAATGCCCAAAAAAAACGACTTTGGCCTGCCATAACTACTTCCAACCCGAATAATCATGCAGTAGTTACCGATAAATGGCGTTTCATTCAATATGCCGATGGTTCGCAGGAACTTTATAATATTCAAAAAGACCCCAACGAATGGACGAATCTGGCTTCGAAACCTGAATTCAAAAAATTGATAACTAGTTTGAAAAAATCGTTGCCAAAAACCAACCTCCCACTTGCTCCGGGCAGTGCAAAACGTGTTCTTGAGCAAAAAAACGGTATATGGTACTGGGAAGGAAATCCGATTAAAAATGAGGAGTTGATTGATTGATAATTTTTGCTACCTTATTTGAATGAAGAAGTTAATAGTATTGCTCTTGTTGATTTGCTTTGAGTTACTTAGAGCTCAAAACCCAATTTGTCCGCCCGGTTTGAACATTGCTGACCCGACAACACGTGTTTGGAAAGATGGACGGTTGTATGTGTACGGTTCGCGAGACGAAAGTTTTAAGTACTATTGTTCGTTCGATCATTGGGTGTTGTCGACCAACGATTTAATACATTGGGAATATACACCCAATGTATTTGCTTCGAAAGGAAAAAATGATCAGATTCCGCAAAACGACAGACTGCTCTTTGCTCCCGATTGCATGTATAAAAATGGCGCCTATTATTTGTATTATTGCCAGCCGGGTGGAATCGAAGGAGTTGCCACGAGTAAATCGCCAACAGGTCCGTTTACAAATGCAAAAGAAATCTATCTGAAAAATTACAATCAGATAGACCCTGCCGTTTTTGTGGACGACGATGGGCAGGCATATTATATGTGGGGGCAGTTTAATGCGAAAATTGCCAAACTGAAACCCAACATGACAGAAATAGACACCACCTCTATTGTTGATAATTTGGTAACCGAAAAAGAGCATTATTTCCACGAAGGCGGTTATATGGTGAAACGGAATGGAATTTACTATTTTGTTTATGCTGATATGAGTCGTAAAGGAATGCCAACTTGTATTGGTTACGCAACTTCAAAATCGCCTATGGGTCCGTTTAAATACGGAGGTGTAATTATCGACAATGATGGCTGCGACCCTGCCAATTGGAATAATCATGGGTCGATTGTGGAATTTAAGGGACAGTGGTATGTTTTTTACCATCGTACCACCAATGGATGCATTAATTCGCGTAAAGCATGTATTGAACCAATATTTTTCAACAAAAATGGAAGTATTTCCGAAGTGGAAATGACTTCGCAGGGAGCAGCAAAACCGCTTGATGCTTTTTCGAAAATTGAAGCCGAACGCGCTTGTTTGCTTTCAGGTCATGTTCGGGTAGAATCATATTCGTTGGACACAACCAATCCTTTAAATCCAACCAATAGCGATCAGTTAGGACAAATTCAGGACAAAGACCGGGCAGTGTATAAATACATCGATTTTGGCGAAGGAGTAGATTCGGTAACAATCAGGATAGCCACGGGAAATAACTCCGGAAAAATTAGTTTTAAGCTCGACAATTCATGGTCGGTACCTTTTGGTGAAATAAATGTGGAAGGTGGCGGAGATAGTAAAACATGGAAGACACTAAGCTGTAAGGTCAATAACGTTAAAGGAATTCATGCGCTGAATCTGACTTTTAGTGTAGCCGGAAGTGAAAGTTTTAATATTGATTGGTTTAAGTTTGAAAAAACACAATTGAATGAAAGATTTTAAACCCTTATTAATTGGTTTGACCCAATTTATTGGATTCAATGCCATTGCACAAAAACCGAACATTATTGTCATTTTTGTTGACGATATGGGATATGGCGATTTGGGCTGTAATGGCTCTAAGCTGAACCGCACACCTAATCTCGATTTCATGGCAGCCAATGGCATTCGCTTCACCGATTGTTATGCAGCTGCCAATGTGAGTTCTCCAAGTCGGGCAGCGCTAATGACCGGACAATATCCGATTCGTACCGGAATTGTGAACGTGATTCATCCTTATCAAAAAACAGGCATTCGAAACGAAAGCATCACCATGCCCGAAATGCTCAAAGAAGCTGGTTATTACACGGGTATGATAGGGAAATGGCATTTGGGACATGAAAAAGAGTTTTTACCACTTCAACATGGTTTTCAGGAGTATTTCGGAATACCTTATTCGAACGACATGAAACCCTGCATCTATCTGAGAGGCAATGATGTAGCAGACTCTATTGTAGATCAAACCCAACTGACAAAAACCTATACAAAGGAAACAATGCGTTTTTTGGATGAAAATAAAAATCGTCCGTTCTTTTTGTATTTAGCTCACAATATGCCACATGTGCCCTTGTTTGCATCGGAACAATTTAAAGGCAAATCGGCCAATGGATTGTATGGCGATGTAATTGAAGAGCTCGATTGGAGTGTAGGAGAAGTGTTGAAAAAAGTGAGGGACTTGGGTATTGAAAAAAATACGCTGATTGTTTTTTCGAGCGACAACGGCCCGTGGCTGGTACAAGGTACAAATGCAGGAAGTCCGAATCCCTTTTTTCAGGGAAAATTTACTAATTGGGAGGGTGGACATCGCGTACCAACTATAGCCTATTGGAAAGGCACCATTCAACCAAAAGTTTACACCGGATTAATCACATTGATGGATTGGTTTCCAACCTTTACCAATTTAACAAAATCAGAGTTACCAACCGACCGGATTATTGATGGCGAAGACATTACATCCGTTTTGCTAAAAAGAAAAGGCAAACGCAAAAACGAAGCATATTATTATTTTGAAGGAAGTACTGTAAAAGGTTATCGCAATGGTGATTATAAAATATTAAAGCCTGAAAAAGAAATTAAAGGAACAATCAAAAAAGTCGGAAAAAGTGTGGTTGTATTCACCATTCCTGCACACGGTAAAGTATTGTATAATGTGCGCAAAGATGTGCACGAAGACAATGATTTATCAACCAAAAGGCCAGAACTTATGGAAAAAATGTTCCTGAAAATGGCAGAATTTGAAAAAAAATGTAAAAAAATTTCATGACAAGTGAAATTAAAAACAAATAAAATACCCATGAAAAAAAATTACGATAATCATTGTTGCATTACTGCTTAATGTTGCAGCTAAGGCAACCGTTTGGGATGGCACTACAGCCGCCAGTTTTGGTACTCAGCTTGCCAATGCAGGCGAGAGCGAAGCTAACCCAATTATTATTACCACACCATCGCAGTGGATGTATGCAGCAAGTTTAGTTGTCGGTGATGCTAACCGTGCTAAAAAATTTGCATTAGGCGACAATTTAGATTTCAACAATTTAGCCGGAGCTAAGACCTTTGGTCCATTAACTTCCGGAGCCGTATTTGATGGGAAAGGATTTACCATTTCCAATATTATTCTCAATAGCACTACGGCAGTACAAGGCTTATTTACAACAGTAACCAGTGCCACCATTAAAAATCTGGGACTAACCGGAACTGGTAGTATTAACGGATTGAGTGGTACTGGTGGTATTGTTTGTACTTCAGCGTCATCAACTATCAGTAATTGTTACAATACGACTCCTGTATCTGGAGACATTGTTTCAGCACAAAGTGGCAATACCAAGGCAATGAATATTGGGGGTATTGTTGCTGTGTGTAGCGGGACTACTACTATTCAGGATTGTTACAACTCAGGCAGTATTACCGGCGTATGCAGGGTGGCTGGCATTGCTGCTTCGCTTACCGGAACACCTACTGTTACCCGTTGTAACAACAAGGGAACGGTTAATGCTGTGTACCGTACGGGAGCAACGAACTTTGGTGATACAGGTGGCATTTTAGGATATGTGTCGGCTACCGTAACTGTTGAAAGTTGTTACAACTCGGGCAATGTTAGTGTGGAGGGTGGAGGAAGCCTCAACCAACAAGTGGGTGGCATTGTCGGAAATGGTGGCGGTGCCGGAAATGTTATTGCTGTCAACAATTGTTTTAATTCGGGAACTGTATCGTTAGACAATACACGAGTCACTATTAATACTGCAGCTGTCGGTGGTATTTCGGGTTTCAATGCCAGTGGTGGCATTACCAACTGCTACAATGTAGGCATTGTACAAATTTCAGCCGGAACTCAAAATACCAATATTGGAGGAATTATTGGAACTAATGCCAATAAAAATCTTCCCGTTAATTGTTATACTTTAACAGGTACGGGTTATAATGATGCAAGTGCCACAACACCACGTGTAAAAACAACCACCGAACTACAAGCTGCCAGCTTTGTTTCAACAATCAATAATGGTCAAAACCCTGCCAAGTGGAAAGCTGATTATGCATCGCCAATGAATAACGGCTATCCAATTCTTGCATATATGACTTCTACGGTACCCGATCCGCCAACTTCCGTGGTGGCAACTGTAGGCAATACGCAAACTTCCATATCGTTTTCAGCACCTGTTGGTTATACCGTGTTGGATTATACTGCCACGGCTTATAACGATGGAGAGCTTGTAACTTCGGCAACTGGCAGTGGTAGTCCATTAGTTTTAACGGGTTTGTCCAATTCGATTAACTATGCCTATTACGTTACTGCTCGAACAAGCGCAGGTAGTAGTTCTCCCGCATTGGCTACGGTACCCGGATTAGTTGCTATTAAACTGACTACACCTACTTTGCTTGCAGCAACGAATATATCAGCTACGGGGTTTACTGCCAATTGGAATGAAATACCAAATGCTGTTGGGTATAAAATTAGTATTTATTTAAACAATAACTTAGTAACTACTAATAGCATTAATGCCAAAACAAACACGAATTATACATACAATTCAAACTCTGTAGGATATACCTATACGTATAAAGTAACTGCTTTAGGCGATGGAGCCCGATATTCAGATTCCGATGCATCTACAACTTCCAATCCAATCAAAACAATTGGCAATCAGGTTGTTCTTCCTCGAGTTCTGAATAGTAATATGGTGATTCAGCAAGATATGCAGGTAGCGCTTTGGGGCTGGGGAGCTCCCAACGATGTTATTGCCATTACTTCCGGTTGGGGAGAGTCGGCAACTGCAACTGTTGATGCCGACGGAAATTGGTCCACAAAAATTCAAACTCCAAAAGCTGTAGCTGGTCAGGCTCCTGTGTATACACTTTCGTTTGTCGGCGCAAATAATACGGTAACGCTTACCAATATTCTGATTGGCGATGTGTGGCTGTGTTCCGGTCAATCGAATATGCTATTAAGTTTAACGGCATCAACAAATGGAGCCGCCGAAGTGGCAGTCGCCAATTACCCTACTATGCGCTATATCTCAATGGGTGATGATATAAATCCAAACGTACAAAACAATTCAGTTTCGGGGGTCTGGACAACCTGCTCACCTACAACTGCAGGTAGTTTTGGGGCAGTAGCTTATTACTTTGGGAGAGAACTCATTAATGACCCAAATATTAACATACCCATCGGGTTAGTTCGGGCAGCTGTGGGTGGCTCAAAATGTGAGGCTTGGGTTCGTAACGAAACATTAGTAGCCGACCCGTTTTTGAAAACAACATTTGTCGATCCCTATATTGCTAATCCATCGTCCTATCTTACAGAGCAACAAAAACCAAGTTTGTGTTACAATGGAATGATTGCTCCTATTATTAATATGAGCTACAAAGGTGCTCTTTGGTATCAGGGCGAGGGAAATGCTGCCACCTATTCAAGCTACAAACAACTTTGGGGTACACTTATTGAGGATTGGCGTTCGCTGTGTGGTGTAGGTGATTTTCCTTTTTATTATGTGCAGCTACCCAACTATACAACATCCGAACCCTGGGCAATGATGCGTGAAACACAAACCGGCTTATTGACACTGAAAAATGTAGGAATGGCTGTAACTTTGGAAGTTGGCGACAACACAAATATTCATCCTATCAATAAATATCCGGTAGGTAAACGCCTTGCCTTGTGGCCAAAGCAAAAACCTACGGACAAAACATTGTGTATTTCGGTCCGGTTTACAAATCATCCGAAGTCGTTAACAATACGATGGTTATCAGTTTTTTACCTCAAACAATCGGAGGCGGTTTGATTTCGAGCGATGGAGCCGCACTGAAAGGTTTCCAAATTGCTGGTGCCGATAATGTTTTATACGCGGCTAATGCTACCATTAGTGGCAATACGGTAATTGTTTCGTCGCCAAATGTGGCTATGCCCGTAAAAGTGTGGTATGCATTTACAAATGCCCCCGAAGTAAATCTGACAAATGTCGAAGGATTGCCTGCTTGTCCGTTCCGTACCGATACCTGGGACTCCAATGTTGGAGGCGTAATTACAAAGCTTGACGCAATTGCCGACAAACAAGGTGTTTTTAAAGTGCTGGGAACTACAATTATTACTCCCGAAACAGGAACTATTCAGGTGTTTGATTTTCAAGGCAAAAAACTTTTGGCAGCAAAAGGAGTGAGTGTTTTAAGAACAAACTTGAAAAAAGGGATTTATATAGCTTGTTTTACGAATGAAACCGGAAATACATTCTCGGAAAAATTGATTATTCGCTAAGAAAGCAGAAAACATGTTATTAAGCATATTTTTCAAATAGTACTTTTATAGCTGTATAACGTGAATCAAAAAGTTCAAGGTTTTATAAAGCAATACTTTTCTGAAACTTTCGCTAATGGTAATTTGTATTATTACAAAATAATATCCAGGTTACTGATATTGTTCAATCTTTAAAATTAATACTTTATGAAAAAAAACTTTCTCTTTTTAGCGCTGACGATTGTAGTTAGCTTGCTGAGTTTGACTTCAACAGCGCAGGTAACTGTTAGTGGTTCTGCAACCCAGGATGGTATTTACAGCACCTTAGGTGCCGCTATTGCTACTATCGGCACAAGTCAATCCGGACAAACAATTTCCATTGCATTAAGCGCATCGACTACCGAAACTGCATCTGTTGTAATTGGTAACGGTAGCTGGACTTCACTCACTATTTTCCCATCGGCAAGTGGCGTAACCATTTCGGGAGCGGTTGCCTCAGGTAGCCTTATTGCACTTACCAGCGCAACAAAAGTTACTATTGATGGCCGTGTAAATCAGGCAGGGGCTGTGGATATGACGATTAACAATACAGATCAGGGGTCATCTACCATTACTTTTACTTCGGATGCTCAATACAATACGGTTAAGTATTGTACTATAAAGGGTGGACACACAGCCGGAGTTTTTGGAATTATCTCGTTTTCAGCTACTACATCAATCACAGGCGGAAATGGATACAATACCATCGACCACAATGTTATTACCAACAATGGAACAAATGAATTGTACGCAATTTATGCTGTAGGAAACATTACAAAACCGAATCTTGATAACCAAATTACAAATAACGAATTTAAAGATGTACTGAGTCCTGCCAATCCTTCGAGTGCTATTTATATTTTGGGAAATGCATCCGGTCCTCAAAATAACAATTTTACAATATCCGGTAATAGTTTCTATCAAACCTCAGCATTGGCTGCTACCGCAGGTAGCAACAGGTGGTTTATTCAGATTGGAACAAGTGCTGCACCTGCCGGATCACACACCATTACAGGAAATTACATTGGAGGTCGTTCGGCAAATTGTGGTGGACTGGCTCTCACAAAGACAGGTACAACCAGCAATTTATACGGAATTGTGATTTATACTTCCGGTACTGGCACTGCCAATATTCAGGGGAATACCATTCAGAATATAAGTTGGACAAATGCTATTCAAGCAGCTACTTCTTTTATTTTGGTTGGCGGAACAGGCAATGCCAATATAGGAACAACAACCGGGAACACGATAGGAGGTAATACGGGTACGGGTTCAATTGTTATGAATTACAATACAGCTAACAGTACAACCAACGGAATACAAATTACATGTACCGGAACGGTTGATTGTCAAAACAACAAGATTGGTTCTATTACAACCTGTAATCAGTCCTCTGGTTTTACCGCACCATTTCTCGCAATAACAAAAACAGCTACTGCGGGAACAGTTACCATAAGTAATAATGTAATTGGCAGTACAAGCACTGCAAATAGTATTTATGCTTATAATTCAGTAGCTGTTGTACCTTCTCAAATACTTTATGGCATCCAGTTTTTGGGTAGCGGAACGGCAACCATTAGCAACAACACAATAGCCAATATTACGAATAACACAACAACCGGTAGTCTGCATGGCATCTATGCCGGTTCTGTTACCAGTACAGTTACTATAAACAGCAATTTAATTCATTCGTTAGGAATTACCGGATTTACAGGCACCGGAGCTGTGAATGGTATTTTAGTGCTTGGAGGAGGCTCTGCAACGAATACAGCCACAATTACCAATAATATAATTAAATTAGGCGACGATAATGCCTATATTTTAAACGGAATCAACGATGCTGCCAATTCGGCAAATACAAACATTTATCACAATACAGTTTACCTGACCGGTGCACCGACTTCTGGTGCTTTTAAATCAGTAAGTCTCTGGAGTGGAGGTAGTGCTAATAACAGAAATTACAGAAACAACATTTTGGTCAATTCCCGTTCGGGTGGTACAGGTAAACATTATGCACTACAACTTCAAACCTATGTTTCGGGCACATTTGTGGAGGATTATAACGATTATGTTTCAACCGGAGCAACGGGTGGTGTTTTGGCACTTATTGGAGCCACTGAGGCGACCACATTATCCGAATTGAAAGATGCAACCACCCTGGATGTAAACAGTACGAATACCGACCCAGTATTTACCAATGCCGGAGGGACATTAGCTACCGACTACAAACCTACTATACTTATAAGTGGTTTAAGTAGTACAGGCGTAACAACGGATTATGCCGGAACTACCCGAACCGTTTTCACAAAAGGGGCTTGGGAAGTGACTGAAATATCAACCCAAAATATTAATACTGTTTCAACCAAATTAAGTATTTATTCCGCCAATGGTCAATTGTTTATTGCAGGGGTAAAAGCCAATCAGCAGATTGAAATTTTCAATGCAGTGGGTCAGAAACTTACAACCTTGATAGCTCACGAAGGGTTGAATCTGTTGCAGGTTCAAAGCAAAGGTATGCTCATTGTGAAAGCAGGTGTTGATGTAGAAAAGGTATTGGTTAAATAAAGCGTATTAATTTATTCTGGTAAAAAATTCTGTACATTGTTTTTAAAAGGCGTAACTTCAATGTTGCGCCTTTTTACTGGATACAAATCATGTTTTTAAACATGTTTTTTGAGTAGTACTTTTTTTCGAAATGATACGTGAATAATTAAATACAAAACTGTAAAATCACACCTGATACAAGTTTGCTTTTGATAATTTTCAACTTTACAATACATTATCAATTATTACTGAAATTATTCTTTTGTTATTTAGTTCAACATTCGCGAGTAAAATAACTTGCTGATTTATATTAAAAACAGGTAGTTAGATAAATATGCTACAATACAACCTGCTTTCGGTAGTAAAACGCTTCATCGATTACGAAACACTTGGTGAATTGTTTCGGGCTTCGCAAAAAGATGCGCTAAAACTCTCAATAACTGAACAGATTCAAAAACCTACCGCAAGTGGGTTAATTATAGCTTGCGAAAGGTGAATTACTTATAATAAAATAACAGATGAAAAGAACTTATTTTTTTAATGCTTTTATATGGCTATATTCTTCATTATCGATTTCGCAGATAAAGCCATTAATACAATTTGTAACGATACCTGGGGGAACATTTATAATGGGTAGCCCAACCGACGAACTTGATAGGCAAGAAGATGAGACTCAGCATTCGGTAACGTTATCAACATTTAAAATAAGTAAATACGAAATTACATTTGAGGAATATGATGATTTTTGCAATGCTACAGGAAGAAAAAAGCCATCAGATAGTGGCTTCGGTAGAGGTAAAATTCCTGTAGTTAATGTTACGTGGTATGATGCAACGGAATTTGCAAAGTGGATGGGATGCAGGTTGCCTACCGAAGCTGAATGGGAATATGTTGCGAGAGCAGGTACAAATACAGTTTTTAATACCGGAAATAATATAAGTGTTTTGCAAGCAAATTTTGATGGTAATTATCCATATAATAAGGGCGAAAAAGGCATATTCCGTCAAAAGCCTATGTCCGTTGGAAGTTTTGAGCCCAATAATTGGGGAGTTTACGATATGCATGGCAATGTATGGGAATGGTGTTCGGATTGGTATGGCGAATATTCTACTGAGCAGCAAACAGACCCAAAGGGATTTGAAACAGGAACTTGTAAAGTTTATAGGGGTGGAAGTTGGAATAATTATGCGCGTTTATTGAGATCTGCTGATCGCCGTGACTACGATCCAAATGGTTCAACTTATTCTCTGGGGATTAGGTTGGTATCTTTAAAATAAACTATTCAATAATAATAGCAAACAAATGAAAAGTATTGGTGAAATAAAGCGTATTAATCTATTCTGGTAAAAAATTCTGTACATTGTTTTTAATAAGGCGTAACTTCAATGTTGCGCCTTATTACTTGATACAAATCATGTTTTTAAACATGTTTTTTGAGTAGTACTTTTTTCGATAAGATACGTGAATGATTAAGTGCAAAACTCTATAATCACACCTGATAGAAGTTTGCATTTGTGTAATGTGCAACTTTACAACACATAATCAATGATTACTAAAATTATTCTATTGTTATTTAATTGAAAAATCTAATGAAAATGAAAAAAACTACCTTTTTAAGTTGTTTCCTACAGGGAATGCACGTTTCGTGGCTTATAAGCTGCTTGTTAATAGCACTGGCTACTCTGCAAACAGTGAGAGCTGCAACTAATACAGCTGTGGCTGCAGGTGCAATTAATGTTCTCACAACATGGAGTGCAAATAGTTCTATAGCACTACCTGTGGATGGCGATGCTAATATTTGGTCAACTGGTACTTTCAACCTTAACACAGGGGGTGCTAGTATTACATTTTATGGGGGTACTTTTGATGTAGTAATAGGTGGCAACTTAGATCCTACTGGTGCAGGTACGACCCTAACTATGAAAAACTTAAACATGAATGGTGGTATTGTTTACTCTGCCGGAGGTGGTACAGGTAATACAATTGATTTACAAAATAACATACTAACATTAAATAGTGGCGCTTTTAAAACTATATCAAACGGCGCTTTAGGTAGAAATTTATCAATTAAAAATGCAGTTTTAGCCGGAAATGGCACAATAACTATATCACAGTTAAATGCCGGAACGTATCAAAATTACGTAGAACTAAATACTGTAGGAGTAACAACAACAGGTTTTACAGGAATCTTTGTTGTTGCACCCGGATTATCAGGTACTGCTGCTGGAGGTATGCTTAAACTAAATGAGATAGCTACACCAAGTTTTGGTATAAGTATACCAGTTGCTTCGGGTAGTGTAGCTTCAAACGGTACAACCTATACGAGTTCTGTGTCAGGTAAATTATACTTTACACCTAGTACTGGAAATACAGTTAAACTGACTTCTTTAAACTTGGGAGGAACAGCAATAGCTCCCGGAACGTACACTTTAGCTCAACTGAATGATTATGGTGGAGCAGGCACAAAAACTGCATATTTAAATCAATCGAGCACAGGAACGATAACTGTTGAACTTGCTGCCCCTACTGCTGTAACTGCTACCAATGTAAATGGAGTAGCTTCGGTGGCATTTGCAGGTAGTGCTTCAAGTTTCGAAGTAACACCTTATAATGTAACAACATCCACAGCAGGAACTCCTGTAATCGGAACGGCTTCGCCTATTTTAGTTCCCGGATTAGCTGCCGGAAATAATTATACCTTCACGGTTACTGCCACCACAGCAGGTAGCACAAGTTCAGCAAGTATTGCTTCGAATGAAATTACCATATCGGCTCCGGGCACAGTTACGGCTGTAGCTGCTGGTGCCATTAATGTTCTTGCAACCTGGAGTGCTGATAATTCAATACCACTACCGGTAGCGGGCGATGCAAATACATGGTATTCAAACAGCAAAATACTTTCATTAGCTACAAATAATTATACATTCAATGGAGGTACATTATTGCTTAACGCTGCAAATTTTACCCCGACTATAAATAATTTGTTTCTGAATAATTTTACAATGACGGGTGGGGTAGTTTATCCATCTGTAATTGGCAACTGTACTTTTGATTTGCAAAACAAAACATTTACATTGAGTGGTGGCAAACTTGGAACTGTTTCGAGTGGTGCTGCAGGTAGAGCTTTGATTTTTCAAAATTGTTCATTGGCCGGAAGTGGCAATATAACTGTATATCAATTAAATTCCGGAGCGTATGAAAATTGGGTAGAGTTCAAAAGTTCTGTAAATACATCCGGTTTTACAGGAACTTTCAACGTAGTACCCGGAACCTCAGGTACAAGCATAGGTGGTGAACTCAAGCTTAATGATATTGCTACAGCTTCTTTTAGTGTAAATATTCCGGCTTCAACAGGTACCGGTACCTACACAAGTTCTGTTCCCGGAAAATTGTATTTCACAGGAACGGTTAATCTCGTTTCGCTTAAATTAGGCAATACAGATATTGCTCCCGGAACATATACACTAAGCCAACTAAATGCTTATTCAGGAGGCGATTTATCTGCTTATTTGAATCAGACAAGTACAGGTTCAGTTTTAGTAAGTGGTGCTGTGAATACGCCTACCATTGGAGCGGTAACTCCCGGCAATGCCAATGCATCCGTTGCATTTACGCATGTAAATACTGCAGGATATGCCGTTACCTATACAGTAACCCCTTACAATGTTACTACTTCAACATCAGGTACACCGGTAACCGGCATTACAGCTTCACCCGCAAAGATTACAGGGTTGACAAATGGTCATAACTACACATTCACAGTAACTGCAACAAATACGGTTGGAGTAACAAGCGCAGAAAGTGCTGCTTCAACTTCGGTTGCTCCTAATGCTACATCATATATTATTCCTGTTTCTTCGAATACTGATATTTCTGCTCTAACATTAACTCCTGTAAGCGATGTGGAAGTTGTTAAAGATGTTTTACTTAACATCAATCAATCGTCAACTATTAATAGTTTAACTATTGCTGCAGGTGGTCAGGTAACCAATGCATCTACACTTAATGCGGGAACTTTAATTTTGAATAGTAATCAGGCTGATGGTACAGCCACTTATATCGACAATGGTACTACGAATGTTACTTCTGCTATTGCCAACCAATACTTAGGAACTACACGCAACTGGTACGTATCGTCGCCGGTAGTAAGTACAGCTTCATCAACAAGCAATATTGAGAAATACTTTGAATATATCGAAGCGGGAAATAATAATCCTTCTGGTCAACCATCAGGTTCAACTGCATTTTGGAAAGGCTATAATCCTGGTGCAACTTTTATGGAAGCTGGTAAAGGCTATATAGCTTTGCCTAACAACCCTGCAGCTTCGCTTCAGTTCAGTGGTACATTAAACAAGGGCGATATTTCTATTGCTATTTCGAAAGTCGGAAATGGGTATAACCTCATTGGCAATCCATATCCATCACATTTAACATGGACTGAGGCTTATGTGAACAGTAAATCGGCTCAAATAGAACCAACTATCTGGATTCGTACCAATACAGGCTCTGTAAATAGTGGCGGTGATGCTGACTGGTCGTTCAATACCTACAATGCATTGGTTAATGAAGTTGTTCCAAGTTGGGCAGATGTATTAATTGCTCCTATGCAGGCATTTTGGGTAAAAGCAAAAGCAACTGGCTCCTTGGTTTTAAATAGTGATTTAATAAAATCTCACCATGCATCAAACCGACTAAAAGCTCCTGCGGTGAAAAATACCAATCGTCAACGGGTTCGTTTACAGGTATCGAACGGCACTGTTACCGACGAGGCATTGGTTTATTTCGATGCAGCAGCTTCGAATGCTTATGATGGGTACGATTCGCAGAAAATGTTTATCAACTCGGCTTCAAAACCTGAAATTTTCACTCAGACAGGAACTGACAAATTAGTTATAAACGGCTTAAATTCAATTCAATACGACACTGAAATTCCGCTTGGGTTCAGTACACTTTCAGCCGGCGATTTCAGTATTTCGCGCACCGAGTTTTCGAATTTCGAAAGCGGAACACGAATTGTGTTGAAAGATAAATTGCATCCGGCTACCGAATTTGAATTAGCCGAAGGTAATGCCTATAATTTTAGCGCCGATGTAACAACTGCTTCTACCGATCGCTTTAGCCTTGTATTCCGTGCGCCGGGTAGTACAACAGGAGTTGAGAATACAACCAAACTAAATACGCAAGTGTATGTAAATGCTGCCAATCAGATGGTGATTATTGCACCTGAAAAAAGCAATTATGCAATTTATAATGCAGTAGGACAATTAATTGAAAATGGAATTATGAACTCAAAACGAGAAACTTTGAACACGAAACTCACCGCAGGCGTATTTTTTGTAAAAGTGAATAATCAATCAACAAGAGTAATCATTAAATAATATAAAAACCACTGAGGACACAGAGAGAATATATATAGAGAAACACAGAGATAAAACTCTGTGTACTCTGCGCAAAACTCAGTGTCCTCTGTGGTTAAAAATTAATACGTATGGAAAAGAAAAAATACATCACTCCCAGTATCGAATGGATTCCACTCGATAATAACATATCACTTGCATTAGAATCATCGCCTCCTGTTGGGCCTGATGAGGTAAAAAATAATTTTTCAAGTCCCTTTAAAGATAGTGTTGGTTTAGTTTAACAGTTTAATACAATGTTTGTATGAAAAATAACTTGCTGATTTTTAATAAGTCAGTAAGTTATTTATACCTCAATGCTACTACTTTTATGAGAAAAATAATACTACCTTTGTTGATTCTGATTTTGCATCTTTCATTGTTTGCTCAAACAGAGATAGGTCTGAAAAACAGTAAAATTCATTTTAAAGTGGATTTAACAAGGGGCGGCGCTATTTGTTATATTTCTAAAGCAACTTCCGATAGAAACATTATTAATATTGCCGACGAAGGACGTTACGTGCAGCAATCGTACTATGCGGGCGAAAAGTTAGACCGAAAAAGCGAAGGGCAATCACCCCGCTGGTCACCCTGGACATGGAATCCCATTCAGGTGGGCGATGTATATCGCAATAGAGCTAAAATTTTAGATTATAAAAAGACTGAAAAAACTATTTATGTAAAATGCATACCCATGCTTTGGGATATGAACAATATGCCCGCGGAGGCCGAAATGGAACAATGGACGACGCTCAGCGGAAATGTGTTGAAAATTAAAAACAGACTTACCTGCCACCGAACCGATACTATTTACGGCGAAGGAAAAATGAACAGTCAGGAATTACCTGCCGTTTATCCCATTTCGGCATTGAAAAATCTATATACTTATTTTGGAAATCAGCCCTTTACAAATGCAGCACTTAGCAATCCGGAATCAATCTATTTAGACAAAGGCTTTTGGGGAAGGTATAGCAACGATATGGTAACCGAAAACTGGATGGCTTATGTGGACGATAGCAAATGGGGAATCGGAGTTTACAATCCGCAATGTTCCAACTTTCTGGCTGGCATGTATCTTGGTGAGGGTGGTGAGGCCTCAAGCGACTCCACATCCTATATAGCTCCCATAAAACAACACAAGCTGAATAAAAATGATATTTACGAATACGAATACTATCTCATTGTAGGCAATTTGAATGAAATCAGATCGGCCATTTATAAACTAAAGAAAAAACAACTACTAAAAAATCATGAGAAATCGAATTGAAAATAGATTTGTGTGGACTTTGTTAATCCTCTTTTTTGTATCAACAATTACTTTGCAGGCAGCAGCCAAACGTACTACTTTTGCACAGATTGAATCGGGGTTTATTCAAATCCCCGATAGCATTCAAACCAGTATTTATTGGTATTGGATGTCCGATAATATTTCCAAAGAAGGCGTTGTAAAAGACCTTCATGCTATGAAACGTGTGGGCATTAATCGTGCATTTATAGGAAATATAATGAATGCCGGAACGCCAACCGGGAATGTGAAAATATTTAGCAACGAATGGTGGGAAATATTACATACCGCTTTGAAAACTGCCACCGAACTGAATATCGAAATCGGTATTTTCAATAGTCCGGGTTGGAGTCAATCCGGCGGTCCGTGGGTAAAAGAGGAACAATCGATGCGCTACCTGAATTCGTCGGAACTAAAAGTAAGGGGCTCGCAAAAGCTGAACACAAAACTTGTTGCGCCAAACTCCCATTTTCAACGGGTAAGTGTTATTGCTTATAAAGCACCCGAATCATTGGAAAAATCGTATCGTTCGTTGCAGCCCAACGTTAGCTCGGAACCAAAGTTGGATGGTCTTGAAAAATTAATCGACGGCGATACGGCTACCATTACCTTGCTTAAAAACAACAAGCCGCTAACCATTACTTTCGAATCCAACAAAACAGCCACCGTGCGAAGTTTGATCATCCAGACAGCCAACAAAAAAATACGTGCAAAAGGAGAAGCACCAACACGGGATGGACTGAAAGCTAAGGGCGAACTGCTTGTAAAAGAAGGTGCGAATTTCCGTTCGATAAAGAAATTTGAAATCAATAGAAGTAATTTTGCTTTAAATGTTGGTTTTGAGCCCAATACACCCATTGTAATTGCCTTGCCCGAAACAAAATCAACTGCCTATCAATTGGTTATTTCCGATATTACGATGGTGGGTGCTATTGCCGAAATTGAGCTTTCGGAAAATCCGAAAATGGAACGTTATCCCGAAAAATCCTTAGCTAAAATGTTTCAAACACCACTGCCTTATTGGAAAGATTATTTGTGGGATGCACAGCCCGAAATTTCGAAAAAATTAGCCATTGACCCTAAAAGTGTGGTGGATATTACCAAAAATGTATCGGCAGACGGTACGCTGAATTGGAATGTACCAAAAGGCAACTGGATAATTATGCAAACCGGCATGACGACTACCGGCGTAACCAATGGACCTGCTTCGCCCGAAGCCACAGGCTTGGAAACCGACAAAATGAGCAAAAAGCATATCGAAGCGCATTTCGATGCCTTTTTGGGTGAAATAATCCGTCGCATACCGGCTGCCGACCGCAAAACATGGAAAGTGGTGGTGCAGGACAGCTACGAAACCGGTGGCCAAAACTGGACAGATGGTTTTACCGAAGAATTTACTGCAAAATATGGATACAACCCTGTGCCTTACATGCCTGTTTTAAAGGGATATGTAGTAGGAAGCCGTAACCAGTCTGACCGCTTTTTGTGGGACTTGCGCCGCCTGATTGCCGACAAAGTATCGTACGATTATGTGGGTGGTTTGCGTGATGTAAGTCATAAATACGGGCTGCGCACCTGGCTCGAAAACTACGGTCACTGGGGATTTCCGGGCGAGTTTTTGCAATACGGCGGACAGTCCGACGAGATTGGAGGCGAATTCTGGAGCGAGGGCGAATTAGGAAATATCGAAAACCGTGCAGCTTCATCCTGTGCGCATATTTATGGTAAAACGAAGGTTTCGGCTGAATCATTTACCTGTGGCGGCAGAGCTTACTCGCGCCATCCGGCAAGCATGAAACAACGTGGCGACCGCTTTTTTACCGAAGGGATTAATAATTCATTATTGCACGTGTACATTCATCAACCCGACGAGCGTGAGCCGGGTGTAAATGCATGGTTTAGCAACGAATTTAACCGCCACAATACCTGGTTCGATTATATGGATATGTTTACACAATACCTCAAACGTACCAACTTTATGCTGCAACAAGGAACGTACGTGGCGGACGTAGCTTATTTTATTGGCGAAGATGCTCCCAAAATGACTGGTATTTGCGACCCTGAATTGCCAAAGGGTTATTCGTTCGATTATATAAATGCCGAAGTGATTTTGAGCAGACTGAGTGTGAAAAACGGAAAACTCACGCTGCCCGATGGTATGAGCTACAGCATGTTGGTGTTACCGAAATTAGAAACCATGCGTCCCGAATTATTGGTAAAAATAAAAGAATTGGTCATGCAGGGTGCTGTAATTTTAGGTCCGAAACCAAGCTATTCACCAAGTTTGCAGGGTTTTCCAAAAGCGGATCTCGCATTGAAAAAAATGGCAAACGAACTTTGGGGAAAAGTGGACGGTGTAAACCTGAAATCGGCAAAAGTGGGCAAAGGGATGATACTTTCGGGCATGGAAATGCAGGAAGCATTGGATTTGATGGGCATTGTGCCCGATTGCAAATTGGCACAATCGGATTCCGCTTTGTTTATTCACCGAACCATTGCCGATGGCGAAATGTATTTTATTTCGAACCAAACCAATAAAACAATTAGCATACAACCTGAATTCAGAATTACAGGTAAAAGTCCCGAACTGTGGAGTGCGGTGGATGCTTCGGAACGTGATTTGCCCGCCTTTAAGCAAACAAAAAACACAACAATTGTTCCTTTAAAACTCGAAGCTTTCGAAAGTCAGTTTATTGTATTTAGAAAAAATGCAGGCAATGCTGCAAGTTTTGAGCTTTTGGCAAATTTCCCCGAAGGAAAAACAGTGGTTGAGTTAAACGAAAACTGGACTGTCAGTTTTGATATTTCCAAACGAGGCCAAAAAAATCCGGTTGTGTTCAAAACGCTTACCGACTGGACTTTAGCCACCAACGATAGTATTAAATATTATTCAGGAACAGCCATTTACAAAAAATCTGTTCAAATAAATAACATTCAGACCAGCAAGCAATACAAATTGAATCTTGGCAATTTAACTTCGATGGCAAAAGTAAAGGTAAACGGCAAGGATGTAGGCGGCGCGTGGACTGCTCCGTGGACGGTGGATATTACCTCGGCTTTGAAAACCGGAAGCAACGAGATTGAAATTTCGGTAGTCAACAACTGGATGAATCGACTAATTGGTGATTTGAAAATTCCTGTAAACGAACGCCCAACATGGACTCCGGTAGTTCCATATACGGTGGATACGCCATTGCAAGCTTCGGGATTATTCGGTCCGGTTTCAATTCAACAATTTCAATAAGAATTAATTTGTTATTTATCAAAATGAAAACATACGCATCAATTGCAATCCCTTTGCTTTTTGCAGGAAATATTTTACATGCAAAACCACATTCGAAGCCCAATATTATCGTTATTTACAGCGACGATCACGGTTGGGCTGACCTTGGTGCACAGGGAGTTGATACGGATATTCGCACGCCGAATTTGGATAAAATGGCTGCCGATGGTATTCGTTTTACACACGGTTACACCACTGCACCGCAGTCTGCACCTTCCAGGGCCGGCGTGATAACGGGACGCTACCAACAACGCTTCGGCTTAGAGGATAATAGTTGTGGACGGGCTTTACCACTCGAAGAGTTGACCATACCCGAACGATTAAAAGAGGCAGGTTATGTGTCGTGTCAGGTGGGAAAGTGGCATTTGGATAATCCCGAAGCTGAGAGGGATGCGCGGTTAGCTGGAAAGGTTTATATTCCACCTTATAGCTCGCAGCCTAAGGATCATGGATTTGACGAATACTACAACGGACAAGTTAATACCTACATTGGCACACACGATTTACAAGGGAATAAATTTGCAAATGGCGAACAGAAAGTGAACGACTCGCGTTTTAGATGTGTGTGGCAAGCGGATGCTGCTTCTCAGTTTGTAAAACGACATACGAAAGAGCCTTTTTTCCTGTACCTGGCATTTTTTGCGCCTCATGTGCCTTTGGAATCGCCTGAGCCATGGTTTTCGCAAACACCTGCTCATTTACCATTGCAACGCAGGCAAGCATTGGCAATGATAGCTGCCATGGACGATGGAATCGGGAAGTTGCGCGAAACCTTGAAAGCCGAGGGATTGGACAAAAATACGCTGATATTTTTTGTTGGCGACAATGGCGCGCCACTACACAAAGGAGCGTGGGATGGTTCTATCAATCTACCACTTATCGGTGAAAAAGGAATGCTGACCGATGCCGGCATGCGTACACCGTTTTTGGCAGTTTGGCCCGGAACATTGCCTGCCGGAAAAGTGGAAAACAGAGCGGTTTCGACTTTGGATGTGGCTGCAACGGCTGTTTCGATAGCCGGAATAAAAAAGCAGAAGAACTTGGATGGTGTAAATTTAATACCTTATTTACAAAAAAACACAAAGAAAACCATTCACAAAGCCTTATATTGGCGATGGCGTTCGCAGGCAGCTATTCTGAAATATCCCTACAAACTCATACTTTTAGGACCGGAAACGAAATACCTGTTCGACATTACAAAGCCCGAAGGTGAGTTGAAAAACCTGATAACGAAACAGCCAAAAATAGCCGCAAAATTAGAGCAAGAGCTTATGGATTGGAACAAAACTTTGCCGCCACCATCGCTTCCCCGCAAGCGAAATGCCGACGATGAAAAGTTTTTTAATTCACATCTGAAAAAATAATAAAATATAAAATAAATTATACTACAATGAGAAAATCGAAAATTAAATCACTGTTATTCACACTGTTTATTCTTGCTACCCATGTTTGCACACTGAATGCTCAAACATGGAACTTCGATGCAGGACTTGAAAACTGGGGAAACTGGAATTTAGCCAACTGCACGGTTGAGCAATCAAACGGAAATATGGTTGTAACGCCTACAAGCACTTCAGCTCAGGTAACTGCCGGTATCACCGGATTAAATATGGTGGCTACAAATATGAATTATTTTGTTTTTAATGTTAAAAATGCAACACCTGCCACCTATCTGAATATTGTGTTTTGGGTTTTAATTCCCGATGGAGCGGGTGGCTATTTAGCCGAAACAACCAAAACAATTGCTACTTTCCCGATAACAGCAAACAGCTCGGAATTTAAGAAATATTCCATCGATTTAGCATCTAAAATTTCAGGCTATTCCACAACATGGAAAATAAACAGAATACGCTTCGGGACTTTCGTAAATGCTCTGGGAGGCACTTTGTCTTTTGATTATGTAAAACTGACTTCGGGAATAGATATTCCTCTTACATCAATTGATATTACAGCGCCCAACTATGCCATAAATTTAGGCGAAAACCTGCAATTTACGCCGGCATTTACACCAACTAATGCAACAAATACGACTTTAGAATGGACTGTGGTAAATGGAACAGGGGCAGCAACTATTAACTCAACTGGTTTACTTACACCTACAACTGCCGGCACTGTAACCGTAAAAGCTACGGCTACCGATGGATCGGGTGCAAGTTCCGAAAAAGTGGTTACAATATCCAATGTTGTTGTAAATTCCACCTACTCCAAAGCATGGACTTTTGATTGTAGCTCACAAGGTTGGGGCGATTATTCGCATAATAATTCATTCAACATCACCCATTTATTGGCTAATGAGTATTTAAATTCAGGTCATTTGGAGTTAAAAACTCCAACCGGACTAACAGCGGGCTGGATTTTTGGTCCTACAAAGGATACGATTGATGCTGATAAATACAAATACCTGCATTTTTCCATGTCCTTAGAAAATGCAGGAAATATTCCTGCAAACGGTATTGGTGCCTTGTTTGTTTGGGACTTGTCGGGAACAATGTCGGCACTGAAAAGTAAATCATTTATGATTAAAAGTGGACAAAATGAGTATACTATTGATTTAAGTGCCGATGCCAATTGGAAAGGAAAACTGTTTATCAATCGCTTACACTTACCGCAGGGCGATCAAACAGCTAATGGCTACACACCGGCTTCAGCAGTTTACAGGCTCGATTGGGTAATGCTTACCGATAAAGCTACTTATACAAAACCCGTTCAGGATACCAGTACTGCTTGTGCACCGGTTCAGCTTGTGCTTTCGCAAACTATGGAATCGGTTGTATTTGGAAACAGAGCTTCGGTGAAGACATCGTTTACCGGCAGCCGATGTGAAGCGAAATTAAAAGTGTGGGTAAATCAGGGCGATACAATTGTGAAAACGCAAACGCTTTATAACGAAGGTAATATATACTTTAGCTGTTTCGATCTGGCACTCAATACCACTTATAATTACAGAGTTGAACTTAAAAATACGATAGGTGAAGTGAAATCAGAGACCAAACAGTTTACAACAACTGCCACCGCAGCCGAAGAAATGCCAGTAAAATATTGGATGACACCCTCACCCTTTAAGCTTATCGAAAATGCGAACGACAATTTGATAGATAAGGATAATTGGCAAGAGGCAGCAGGTTATGCACAGGTTTTTAAAATTCATGGAGCCACTTTTCGCGCAGGGGCAACAAATAATTTCTTTTCTTATGATCTACCGAAATTGTTATACATGCTCAACAAGAATAAAATGCGTTTAGCTGTCGAAATGGTGGTTGCCGGAAATTCTACGGGACAACAATACGCAAATACAATTTCCGAGAGGGTGGATTTATTTGCAAAATTGGGAGGAAAACTTGAATTTATTACCATTGATGGGATGCTTTTTAGAAGTTTCTTAGCTACTGATCCGGAAGTCGTGAAATTTCGTACCAAAGAAGAAGGAATAGAAGCCGAGGCGGAATGTACACGTATTGTACAGGAAAAATACCCATTTCTTCATATCATTCCGTTGTTTAACCTACCAAACTGGGATGTTAAAGCGGCTGATAACACCATAGTACCTCACAATGCCGGAAATTGGACATCTGCTTGTGGAGTGCAGTCGCTGAACGACTTATTGGATCTTTATTTTACAAAATTACAGCAAAAAAACACTTCGGTGAAGTATATCGAAATCGATCACCCTTATTCCTATTATCAAAGTGGAAGAACAACTTCGGCAAAACGCATTAAGGCAATAAATGATTATTGTGTGGCGCACAATGTAACGCTAAGCATCATTGTTAACAACTCAAAGGAAGATGCAAGCATCTCATTTAAAAAGGGTTGTATCGATTTTTACGATGCGTTGAAAGCGGATGGCAATAAACCCGAGATGGTGGATGTTGAAAGTTGGTACGAATTTCCGCAATACCTGACGCCCGAAACCAAAGAAAACAGCTTTACCAATACCATACGCGATCTAGGTCGGAAAATATTTTTAGAAGGCGAAATTGAAGTCAACACACAGGGCGATGTTACCAAAATAACGGGATTTGGCGTTAATTTACAGATGTTTGCCAAATGGAAAAGCTCCGGCTTTGCAGCGAACGTTGATTGGAAGGTAGATAATACAGAATTGGCAACCATCGACAATACAGGTTTATTGACCACCAAAACGTGGGGTAAAGTTATCGTTACAGCCACCGCCAAAGATGGCACGGGCAAGTTTGGAACTTTTGAACTCACAATTGTTGACCCCGAGCAACCCGCCACAATTAACATTCGCACCGCAACTGGTGAAAATGTGCTGAACGGGATTGGCAATACATTGCAACTGTATGCCGAAAATCCGGCAAACGGAAAAGCTGCGCTTGTCGATTGGTCGGTTGATAATTTCAGAGCGGCTTCGGTGGATGCCAATGGCTTGATTACTTCCATTCGAACCGGTGTAATTAACGTAAAGGCAACATCAAAGCAAGATCCTTTAGTGTTTAATTCAATTCAGCTAACCATAGTCAACAATACAGGACTTACTGATTATCAGGCAAACAACTTAATTCGCATATATCCAAATCCTGTCAATGAATATATAGTTGTGGAACAATACGGAAATCTGAACGAATCGACCATTACAATAACCGATTTGATTGGTAAAACCCTCAAAGTTATACCTGTAAACGAAAATATTACGAAAGTACATGTAGGCGATTTAGCAAAAGGCTGTTTCATTATGTATCTGAAATCGGGAAATAATACAGTTACTAAAAAGTTTATAAAAAATTAGAAATGAATAAATTACTGTTTTCAGGATGTTTGCTTTCGGGTGCATTAGTAGCCCAGCAAAAACCCAATGTAATTATTATTTTAGCTGATGATTTAGGCTATACCGATGTGAATTATTTTGCAACAAAAATAACCAAAACACCGGCTAATAAACAGTATTACGAAACGCCGAATATCGACCGATTGGCAAAACAGGGTGTTGCTTTTCAGCAGGCCTACGCTTGCCCGCTTAGTTCGCCTACACGCTCCAGTATTCTCACAGGAAAGTACGCTGCGCGTCAGGGATTTATGACTGCTACGGCCGGAAACGCTAACACCTACTATGTTCAAGGTGTAGAACCACCGGCAGGTTTTCACGAACAGGATTGTTATTGGGAGGATAAAGCTGCAGGTCAATCGGCTTTGATAAATGGAACAACGCTCATTGCACTTCCTTCGGGACAACCACAGGATAAAGGTCGCGACGAAATTACTTTTGCAGAAGCAATGCGCAGTTATCATTCGGCTTTTATTGGTAAATGGCATTTGGGTGGTCATGGTTCCGAAGGGTATCAGCCTCACAATCAAGGCTTCGATGAACTTGCCTATTTCGATTCGGGTGGTTCTGTCTATTTCAATTGGCAAAAAATGTGGGACAGAAAAGAAAAGCATTTCCCAAAAATGCGACAAAATGAGCTGATTCAGGGGAAAGCGGGTGTCGACAAAGGTATTCCGTATTTGACCGACGACCTAACGCAGCGCGCTTTGGATTTTATCGACGACCGCACTGCCCAAAAGGGAGCGAAACCATTTTTGTTGTACTACTGTCAGTTTGCCGTACACAGCCCCAATCAGGCGCCCGAAGAGACAATTAAGTATTTTGAAAACAAACCTACAAAAGGGTGGAAAGGTCAGAAAAATGCCACCTATGCCGCCATGATTAAACATTTGGATATTTCGGTCGGTAAAATTTTGGATAAATTAAAAGAGAAAGGCATTGACAAAAATACAATTGTCATTTTTATGTCCGACAACGGTGGCATTACTGTTGGAAAAGGTGGGGACGAAACACCTGTAACAACAAATTCGCCGCTCAAAGGACAAAAAGCGAACGTGTACGAAGGTGGCATTCGTGTACCGCTGATAATCAGCTATCAAGGTCATGTAAATGCTGGTAAATGGTCGAACATTCCGGTTGATTGCAATGATATTTTTCCAACATTATTGGAGTTGACAGGCGAGCCCAAAGCTACACATCCTATTGATGGACAAAGCATTGCCGGACTTTTGACTGACACTAAAAATAAAAAGAAAAGCTATACCCGCGATACCTTTTTCTGGCATTATCCACTTACTGTTATTTATAAAAATCATGAAGATGGTTTCCCGTTTACGCCTCACTCGGCAGTTCGTAAAGGCGATTACAAGTTAATTTTCGATTGGTATGGAAGGTTACGATTATTCAATATTCGCAAAGACATTTCGGAAACAACCAACTTATATAAAAAAATGCCCGCTAAGACTAACGAGCTTTTTGTGGAATTAATAAATTTCTTAGAAAAAAATGTGGAGAAAAAATACTGGCCTACGCCCAATCCGAATTACGATCCATCGAAAGAAATCCGAAAAGTACCTTTTATCAATTTATTCAAAGCCTACAAAGAAGGAAAAAACGTTGCTGAATTAGCAAACTAATAAAAATGAACTATAAAAAATCATCGAAAATATTTAAAGTTGCATTAATAACAGGCTGCTTTATTTTTGCGATTTCCTTGCAATCAAATCGTGCACAAACAACCATTAATGCCATATTTGGCGGAAATGCACCTGTTACCAACATATACGATGCAGAAGCATGGCCTGCCGGAACTGTTTTGCCTACGTCGGTCGACAACAATATTTGGTCGACGGGATTTAAACTTGGCGTGTCGAAAACCCCTTATACATTTTATGGCGGCGAATTGAATATCGCTCTCGGTGGTACTTTGTATATGGCTGTCGGAAGTACAAATTTATACCTTCAAAAATTAACGCTTAATGGCGGAATACTTCAAAATCAAGCAGGTTTAAATGCTATTGTCGATTTACAAGGAAACACTTTTACGCTTAATAGTGGTTCGCTTAAAACGTATGGAGGAGTGAATCCAAATCCTATAACAAAAAATCTTTTAATTCAAAACTGTAATTTGGTAGGTAGTGGTACAATTTCCATAGCGCAAATTCAGCCCGGAGCGTACGAATGTAATGTCGAGTTTTTAAATACGGTAAATACTACCGGGTTTACAGGATTGTTCGAAATTGTTCCCGGACTTTCGGGAACAGCGCCCGGAGGCACGCTCAAGCTCAATGAAAATGCTCAGGGCACGTTTGGAGTAAGCGTTTTAGATGCGGATGATGTGGATGGTGTAACTTCAAATAGCCTTCCCGGTTACTACAAAAGTTCAGTTCGTGGCAAATTGTATTTTACTTCGGGCGAGGAAAGTTCCGTTAAAGTAAAATCGCTAAAATTAGGCGCAACAGATATTGCACCCGGCACTTACAGTTATGCCGATTTTGCCAATTATTCGGGCAAAAACTTACAACCGTATTTGAATAGTGCAAGTACAGGTACAATTACAATCACTGGAGCGGTTTATGCTCCTACTAATGTTGTTGGTGGTACATTGGTCTCATTCACCGATGTCCTTAATAATTCAGGGAATATTCAATACTATACCGTTACAGCTTACGATGTTACAAATTCTACAACATTAACTTTAGTAAACGGAGCTACTTCTCCCATTTTAGTTTCCGGATTAGTAAAAAACCACACCTATACATTTACAGTAACCGCCACAAATACCGTTGGTGTTACAAGTGCTGCAAGTGCAGCATCTGCTCCGGTTGTAATAACAGAACCGAATGCTCCGATTATCGGGAAGGCCTATACCTCCGGACTAAATGGAACGGCATATGTTGCATTCTCAGCACCTATGTTCGATGGGAATACACCTATTACAAGCTACAACGTTACCTCAAATCCGACAGGTGGTACAGGAACTTATACCGACAATTCAAAAAACGGAATAATAACCATTACCGGATTGCAAAACAACACAGCTTATACATTTAAGGTAACTGCCACAAACGACTACGGAACAAGTGTTGAAAGTGCGGCTTCGAATGTTATTACAATCGACCCGACCAATTTCCCCGAACAGCCAAAAATTATTGCTGTTTCAGATCCGACTACTGTGTCGCATCAATTAACTTCAGGAAACTTTACAGTGGGTATCAACAATTTAGGCGGTGGAGCTATCAGTCAGATTTTGCTGCCCGGAGTAGGCGATATTATGGGTGTTGAATCCAAAAGCTATGGTCGTATGGGTCAAGCAGCCATTCGCGATCGTTCGCACGGCGGAAAATATAACCCAACGCAAGCGGGTTTTTACGAAACACTTGGTACACCATGTAAAGTAGAACAAATTCCCGGTAAACTGGTGGTTCCGGCACGTCCCGTAGCATTGTGGCATGGCGATAGTGGCTACGATTTCACCCGTTGGGAAAATATCGGCGCCGACCCTTACAGCGAACCAGGTTTCTTTGGTGGTGCATTAAATGCTTCGGATCAGGATGGAGTTGACGAGGAAAATCTTGCCGTAGATATCAATGGTAGTATTTATACAAAACAAGAAGCCGAAGTGTATAGCGAATGGGATTATTACGGCACTTATGAAGATTATATGGGTAAAAATGGTATTACAACTCCGGCAATTCGGCATTATTTCGAATTCCGGTTTGTACGCGCTCCCGGACATTGCATCAATCAATTCAGGGCAGGAACACCGGTGTGGACTCCAAGTGCTGTACGAGCAAGTCTTTCGCATGTAAATCCGGCCGGAGTTTTTGCTGGTACCGATAAGGACATGAATGCAATGGTGGTAGAATGGTCGCTTCGGCACGATAGAAGCAAATGGACACCGCAATTCTCTTATTTCCGTACAACTGATAAAAATTGGGTGATAACAGCCGCCGACAACGAAAATCTCGACCCAACTAACGATGGAACAGCGTTTATTATTGCCGATTCGGATAATCCTGCTGTTGGGAATGCGTTGGGATTGTACCGACCAAAAACAGATATTAATCAATATCAGGTAATTGGCGTCAATGAATCAACGGGGGCCATTGTTTATAAAGATGACCGTCAGGTGCTTTTAGCAGATACTTTTCGTATTTATAAAGATATGCTCCGAATTCCAACCATGAGTAAATATGGATATGTGGGAACACTTTCAGGAATGATAAACCGAAGTCGCTTAGAACCGAATGTGTATGAAAGTTTTCGCAATGAATACCTCATTTTTTATGGAACTCCAAACCAAATAAAAGCTGCCATTGCTGCTTATGATGCAGGAAGTCAAACGGCGGTTTCAACTCAAATTTCAGGCAATGCAACTAATTTCATTATCAGTGTCGATAAATCTACAAAATCGATTAATATCAAACTGAACGAATCAAAAGAAGCAACCATCAAAATTTACAATCTCTTAGGTAATTTGCTTTATTCAGATACAAAAAATACAGATAGATTCATCATTCGTGAAAGCGAAATTCGTACTTCGGGTGTATTGTTAGTCGGAATAAATGGTGTAACCCAAAAAGTAATTTTTTAATTATGAAAATAATAGCTAATGTACTGGTGCTTAGTGGCTTTACAATTGCCTTGCAGGCTCAGAGAAGTAAAGCTCCGAATGTGGTTTATGTTTTTGCCGACGAAATGCGTGCACATGCTACGGGCTATAATGGCGACCCGAATGTAATAACTCCTAATCTGGATAAATTGGCTTCGAAAGCACACAATTTCACAAATGCCATTTCATGTTGTCCGGTTTCGAGTCCTTACAGGGCAAGTTTGCTCACCGGACAATATCCGCTTACTACCGGTGTGTTTATCAACGATGTGGAGTTAAATCCCGAAACTCCTTCGATGGGTAAAATGTTTAAGGCTGCGGGCTACGAAACAGCTTACATCGGCAAGTGGCATTTGAATGGGTATGGACGTGCTGGCTTTATTCCCGTTGAACGTCGTCAGGGATTCGATTATTGGAAAGTGTTGGAATGCGAGCACAACTACAACAATTCATTTTACTGGGGAAATGATGACAAAAAAGCCAAATGGAAAGGGTATGATGCTTATGCTCAAACGGCTGATGCTGTGCAATATATCAAAGAGAGAAAGCAAAGCGAGAAGCCATTTTTAATGGTTTTATCGTTTGGACCACCTCACACCCCATTTCAGACTGCTCCCGAAGCAATGAAAAATAAGTATCGTACAATGAACCTGAAATTAAGACCAAATGTTCCCGACAGCCTGAAAGCAAAAGCTCGGGAAGATTTGATTGGTTATTACGGACATATTTCGGCTTTGGATAGCTGCATTGGCGAATTACAAAATGCATTGAAAGAATCCGGTATGTACGACAATACACTTTTTGTATTTACTGCTGATCATGGAGCAATGGTTCGTTCGCATGGCTATGAACATAAACAAGTACCTTTCGATGAATCGATAAACGTACCAATGCTGATTAATTATCCGAATGTATTGGGCAAAAAAGGAAAAAAAAGCGATATGCTTATCAATACGCCCGATATTTTACCAACCATCTTGGGATTGTGTCAATTGCCCATTCCGGCAACTGTGGAGGGTCAGGATAAATCGGGCATTATTACAGAAAAAGCAAAAGACACTACCGATGCTGTTCTTATTTCGTGCTACATTGCATTTGGTCAATGGACTATCCCAAAAGGAGGTAAAGAGTACCGCGGTGTGCGCACAAAACGATATACCTACGTGAAAGACTTAAAAGGAGCATGGCTGCTTTTCGATAACAAAAATGATCCCTTTCAGATGAATAATCTCGTAAATAATACTTCGTATAAAAAAATCAAAGCCGAATTGGACATACAATTGACCTCTTTACTTGCCAAAACAAAAGATGATTTTCTACCGGCATTGGATTATGTTAAAAAATGGGGATACGTATTGGATAAAACCGGTAAAGTTCCGCACGTAAAAATTAATTTTAAAGGATTGCCAATAGTTGAATAAAGAAAAAAGATTTTTTTGAGGATGTACTTAATAATCTGTGTTGCGGGGAGTTTTGTTATATACAATTACTTAATTTTCAACCCCTCATACTTCTTCAACAAATTCTGCAGTTTTGCAGCAATATTAGCAACGCCGTTCGCAACTTCCGACTCAATATTGAGCGGCATTACAGGGTCGTGTAGCGACATGCGCAGCAAAAACCAACCCATTTCGTCGGTGCCCGTGCAGCGTACCCGTATTCCTTCATAATTTGGTGAAACAATTTCCCAACCTTCTACACCAGCTACTTTCGTGGCTAATTCTGCTAACACTTTTTTTCCATAATTGCCGAAATCCACATCGTTGATTGAATAGCGAAATTCTTCACTTTCAAGCGGTTGCTTTAATTTTTCAATTAAATTAGTCAGCGTTTTTCCTGCTGTATTTAGTTTTGCCGCTTCCACAAGTAGTTTTGCCACTAAATAAGCACCATCGTCCAAAAAGTAATTTTCTTTCAGCGCTGCATGTCCCGAGGTTTCAATTGCCAGCCAGCTTTCCTCACCTTCATTGTTTAATCGGATAGATTCATTTATCACGTTTTTATAACCACGCTGAAACCGATGATGTTTGCCTTTTAATTCAGTTTCAATAAATGTAGTCAGTCCATCCGAAGTAATGGAATCGGTAACGATAGTACTTCCGGGATGTTCGCTGAGCACAACAGCCGCTATCATAGCAATAAGCGCATTACGGTTTATTGGATTTCCGTTGGCATCCACAATAGCCGAACGGTCGACATCGGTATCAAAAATTACACCTAAATCAGCCTTTTCGCGCACTACAGCATCGCAAATCGACTGCATGGCGTCTTTGTCTTCGGGGTTGGGAACATGATTCGGAAAACGGCCGTCCGGCTCCAAAAACTGACTTCCGACGGTGTTGGCACCAAGCGGTTGTAGCACTTTCGAAGCGAAAAATCCACCTGCGCCATTTCCGGCATCCACAATTATCTTCAATCCTTGCAGGGGCTTCTCATAATTCAATTCAATATTGGCATTTCGGCGAATATAGTCAACCAGAAACAGTGAATAATCGTCGATAAACGGCCACGTTTCAATCGAATTTATTTCTGAGTTAGTTGCAAATTCTTTGTTTTCAGCCAATTGTAAAATTTCAGAAATATCCTTTTTATCAAGTCCGCCGTTCGCTGTAAAAAACTTAAATCCATTGCGGTTGAATGGTAAATGACTTGCAGTTATCATTACGCCCGCAGTGGTTGCTTTATCGCCCGTTATGGTTGTCATAAACATGGCCGGTGTGGAGGCCAATCCACAGTCGAATACACTGGCATCTGCTTTATTTAAGCCATCGATAAATGCGTTTTTCAGAACTGTACCCGATAGGCGCGAGTCGGTGCCAACTGCTACTGAAACAGAGGTTTGCGATGTTTTGTTTCGCAGCCATTGCACAAACGCTTTTCCTAAAATGGTGGCCACTTCGGGAGTTAAATTCACTTCTTCGTCCTGCACTCCTTCCAGAGCAACCCCCCGAATATCGGAGCCGTTTTGTAATTTTTTCCAGTTCATTGTATATTGATTTTATTTAAACCACAAAAATAAGAAAAAGCACACTGCTTTACTTGTGATTATTGATATTTTTACTTTTAATTCTGAAGTAAAATAACAAGTAATAAACTAATTACAGCAACTAGTTGTTTGAATTTTATAAAAATTAAAAAATATGCTCCGCGAAATACGAAAACAATACGAAATAGCTTCGCTCAACGAAAGTGAGGCTGAAAAATCACCTTTCATGCAATTTCGCAAATGGCTCGGTGATGCGCTGAAAAGTGCTGAGTCAGAACCAACAGCCATGATCGTTTCCACAGTCGACGAAAACCTGCAACCACATGCTCGCGTAGTTTTGCTGAAAGAATTTGACGAAAAAGGGTTGGTGTTTTTTACAAACTATGAAAGCAATAAAGCCCAACAGATAAGCGTAAATAATCAGGTTGCCGTACTTTTTTTCTGGCAATCACTCGAAAGGCAGGTGCGCATTACCGGAAAAGTAGAGAAAGTACCCGAACAGGTTTCGGTGGACTATTTCAACTCCCGCCCGTTAGATAGTCGTATAGGGGCTTATGCTTCGCCACAAAGCAGAATTATTGAAAGTAAAAATTTTTTAGAAAAACGTTTCGAAGAAGTAAAATTGCAGTTTGGTGAAAACGTACCAAAACCCGCTCAATGGGGCGGTTATTTAATTCAGCCGGAAACTTATGAGTTTTGGCAAGGACGCCCCAACCGACTTCACGATCGGCTTTTTTATAAAAAATCCGCTACCGGAGAATGGGAATTTGTAAGATTGGCACCGTAAATAAAAAACTCCCGAATCAAATTCGATTCGGGAGTTTCATTTTATATAGATCAATACAACTATTACTGCACTTTATATACATCAACGTGTTCTACGTCAAACCCTTTGATAAAGGCTGCGTGACGACGAACTTCCACTTCGGCAAAGTTTAGATACACTTCTGCTGAACGTCGGAATTGATCTTCGGTATCGCGACTGGCATCGATAAGCAACAGGTAACTCATAATAATATGTCCACCCATTTCCACCAAACGACGGCTCTGGAAATCTAAATACTCCTGGTTTTTGGCTTCATTTACGCGGGCAACGGCATTAGCAAACAGGTTTGTCATAATCTGCAGGCGTTTGCGGAACGAAGTAAATTCAGGTTTGATAAACTGTGCATCATATTCCTTAATCATTTTCAGATAGTTGCCTGTGGTTACGTGGCGGATAGCTGCCACAACCTGAAGCTGCGAAGTTCCTTCGTAAATGGTCATAATACGCGCATCGCGGAAATGACGCTCGCAGGCATAATCTTTCATAAAGCCTGAACCACCGTGAATCTGAATCGAATCATAAGCATTCTGGTTGGCGTATTCGCTCGAGAACATTTTCAGCATTGGAGTCAATGCATCGGCCAATTTCAGATATTCTTTGTATTCGGCTTTTTCTTCGGGAGTCAGTTTGCGTTCCGCTTCAATAGCTTCGTAAGCTTTGTAAACATCCACAAAACGGGTTGTTTCGTACAATAAAGCACGCGAAGCATCCAATTTTGCTTTCATAATCGAAAGCATTTCGAACACGGCAGGGAATTCAATAATAGCTTTGCCAAACTGACGACGATCACGGGCATAGTTTAATGCTTCGGTATACGCAGCAGCCGAAAGTCCGACTGACTGAGCACCAATACCCAGACGTGCACCGTTCATCAATGACATTACATATTTAATAAGTCCCATACGACGAGTTCCTACCAACTGAGCAGGTGTGTTGTTGAAAACCAACTCGCAGGTTGGTGAACCTTTGATACCCAGTTTATTTTCGATACGACGAACTAAAACAGTGTGGTCGTGTTTGTTGTCGGCAACAAAGTATGAAAGACCGCGACCATCAGTAGTTCCGTCTTCCGAACGAGCCAACACCAATTTAATTTGCGCATCGCCATTGGTAATAAAGCGTTTTACACCATTCAGATACCACATGCCATCGGCTTCGTTGAAAGTAGCTTTCAGTTGTACTGCCTGAAGGTCAGAACCGGCATCGGGCTCGGTTAAGTCCATCGAGCAGGTAGCTCCTTCGCAAACACGCGGAAGGAATTCGGCTTTGATTTCGTCCGAAGCAAATTCCGAAATTGTTTCGGCACAGTCCTGCAAGCCCCAAATGTTGGCAAAACCGGCATCAGCACGCGAAACCATTTCGCCCGACATAACATAAGCTACCATTGGGAAATTCAAACCACCGTACTGGCGTGGAAGTGTGATTCCATATACACCGGCCTGAGTCAGTGCATCGTGGTTTTCCTGCGTGCCACGAGCATATTTTACGCGGCTGTTGATTACCTGTGGGCCGTCGTGGTCAACACTTTCGGCGTTAGGCGCAATAATGTCGGCACAAATTCCACCAATGATTTCGAGTACTTTTTCGTAACTGTCAATAGCATCTTCGTGGTCGCGAACGGCATAATCATAGTTGTCTTTTTCAGCAAAGTTACGCTCCTTGAGGGCAACAATTTTTGGCATCAGGGGATGCGATAGCTGAAATTTTATAGCGGGATTATCGTTGAAAAAATTCATCTTATTTACTGTTTTTCTTGTAATACTTAATCATTTTTGGTAGTACTTCTTCGATGCTTCCGGTAATAACGTAGTCGGCAATAGCATTGATAGGAGCTTTCGGGTCATTGTTTATGGCAATAATCATAGCACTTTCCTGCATACCGGCAATGTGCTGAATCTGACCTGAAATACCACAGGCAATGTATAATTTAGGGCGAACAGTAATACCTGTCTGACCAATCTGACGTTCGTGTTCGGCAAATCCGGCATCCACAGCGGCACGTGATGCACCAACTTCAGCCCCCAATGTTTCGGCTAAATCGTACAGCAGTTTGAAGTTTTCGGCACTACCCACACCATAGCCACCCGATACAATAATCGGAGCGCCCTTGATGTTCAGTTTCGATTTTTCCATGTGGCGTTCGATCACTTCAACCACAAAATCAGTATCAGCTACATATTTAGCAACGTCTAATTTCACCGTTTTACCTACGTGTTTGGCGTTGCGGATTTCTTTTTTCATTACGCCTTCGCGTACAGTTGCCATTTGCGGACGACAATCAGGATTTACGATAGTAGCCACAATGTTTCCACCAAATGCCGGACGAATCTGATACAATAGATTTTCATAGGTTTTACCCTGTTTTTTGTCTTCGTAAGTACCAATTTCGAGCGATGTACAGTCGGCAGTTAAACCGCTGAATAAAGCTGAAGAAACGCGCGGACCTAAATCGCGACCAATGGATGTAGCTCCCATAAAGGCAATCTGAGGTTTTTCTTCTTTAAAAAGATTTACCAGCAACGAAGTATGTGGCAATGTGGTATAAGGAGCCAGACGTTTGTCGTCGGCTAAGTAAAGCGTATCAACGCCATACGGAAATACCTGCTCGCCGATTTTGTCGAGTTTGTAGCCGGCTGCTACCGCTTCGAGTTTACATTTTAGCTGATCGGCCAGGGTACGTCCCTTGGTGAGCAGCTCCAGACTAACATCGCCTACAATGCCGTCTTCTATTTCGAGATATACAAAAAGGTTATTCATTTATTTAATGTGTTAATGTGATGATGTGCTAATGTGCCAATGTGAATAATGTGATTAATTTGCCAATGTGAATAATGTGATTAATTTGCCAATGTGAATAATGTGATTAATGTGCCAATGTGAATAATGTGATTAATGTGCCAATGTGAATAATGTGATTAATGTGCCAATGTGATTAATGTGCCAATTAAATTATTGGCTTATTGGCATATTGATGAATTGGCATATTGATGAATTGGCATATTGATGAATTGGCTTATTGATGAATTGGCTTATTGGCACATTATCCAATAGTGTGATTAGCAATTAGTTCTTTCATTAAATCTTCTATCTCGTCATCAGCAGCTGTAAGTTTTTTACTTTCTTTCGCTGTGAAGACAACACTTTCGATTTGTTTAACTTTGGTAGGCGAACCGGTAAGTCCGAGCCATTGTATATCGTGTTCGATATCACTAACACCCCATTCCGGGATATTCAGGTAAGGATTTACGGTGTATAAGTCGGTATAATCAGCACCGGCATCCTGTTTTTCGGTAAGTGTGGCGGCACGTTTATATTTCAGTGTGAGTTTTGCGTGACGCGGACGGCATTCGGGAGCCGAGCCATTCACAGTTACAACCATTGGTAGCGGACCATTTACTACTTCCACACCACGTTCGAGACGGCGTTTTACAGTTATTTTAGTAGCTGAGCAGTCAATAATTTCTTCAGCATACGTAATTTGCGGTAATCCCAGTTTTTCGGCAACCTGCGGACCAACCTGAGCGGTATCACCATCGATAGCCTGACGACCGCAAACAATGACATCAATCTTACCCATTTTGCGAATGGCACAAGCCAGTGCGTATGAAGTAGCGAGGGTGTCGGAGCCGGCAAACTCACGTCCACTTAATAAAATACCACCATCGGCGCCACGATACATACTTTCGCGGATAATTTCGGCAGCACGGGCAGGACCCATTGTCAGTACATGTACAGTTGCACCTTCAATTTTTGATTTCAAACGAAGGGCCTGTTCTAACGCGTTTAAATCTTCGGGGTTGTAAATGGCAGGAAGCGCGGCACGGTTAACCGTTCCATCGGCTTTCATGGCATCCTTTCCCACATTGCGCGTATCGGGCACTTGTTTGGCAAGAACTACAATTTTAAAACTCATTTCTATATTATTTTTTGGTTAATAATTTTCTTTTTTTCAAACGTCGACAGACAACGGACAATGGACGACAGACAACATTACTATAAATAGCGCAAAGCGAATAAGAGCGAAGCCCATCTCTCTTTTTTTTCGCCTCGCAAATTTAGCAGTTTTTGCTGAACCTGCAATCGGTTATTGCACAAAATAGCTTAAACGTGCAATAATTTATGAATAAAATCAGACATACAAAAAAGTGCGAAACTTTTCACAAAGTCTCGCACTCGAATAGGTATTAGTTTTTTAAGGTATAAAAAAGATTGTGTTGTTTAGTTAACAGTGGCAAAGAAACGGCCTTTTTTCGGAGCTCACAATTGCAAAAACATGTTTTACAACCTATTTTTGAACCATTTTTAAACATAGCCAAAAACATAAAAATCTCAATCAATTGATTTTCATTAACTTACCACTTATTGCATCAGAAACAAAAAATAATGTTAAATTCAAAACACTTTAACTTTTGCTCTCAACATATACCTTGTAAAAAAAGTATTTTGATTAAAATGACACAACATCATCGTTTGTTTATCTGTTTTTTTTTATTTTTGCAACTCCAAATGTAATACATATTTCGTTTTTATGAAGTAGTTATTTCGTTTTTATGAATTTTCAAAGTCAACTTGATAATAAAAATTAAAAGCAAATATCCAATGAACAGTTTTTTAAGTGTCTTCACCCCAAAAGAACCAAAGTTTTTCCCAATTTTAAAGGAAATGTCCACAGTTATGATTTCGGCATCTGAAATTATGATTGAATTTTTGAAAAACTACGATCACGAAACAGCAAATGATTATTATTTGCGCATAAAGGAGCAGGAAAAAAAAGGTGATACTTTATCTACAAAAGTTTTTGATGAGCTGAATTCTACATTTATAACTCCTTTCGACCGTGAAGATATTCATGAGTTGGCAAATAAGTTGGATGATGTTACGGATATTATTAATAGTTGTGCAAAAAAAATAGTATTGTACAATCCGAAACAGATGCCCGGTAGCGCTGTCGAATTAGCACTTGTACTTAATCGCTGTGCCAAAACTATTAGTCAGGCAGTTGACGAATTGAACATACTTAAAAAGACATCAAAGGATATAAAAGTTTTTTGCAAAAAATTGCATGACCTGGAGCATGAAGCTGATGATGTATACGAAAAATTCTTAATCGAACTTTTTGAGAATGAGAAAAATGCCATTGAAGTTATAAAATTGAAAGAAATAATGTCGGAGCTCGAAAAATCGACTGATGTTGCCGAGCATGTCGGTAAAATTATACAAACTATTATTGTTAAGTACGCATAATCAATTAGATAACTAAAAAAATGACACTATTAATAACAGTTATCGTTTTAGCATTGATTTTCGACTTTATCAATGGGTTTCACGACGCAGCTAATTCAATTGCAACAATAGTTTCGACTAAAGTATTATCACCTTTTAAGGCGGTATTATGGGCGGCAGCTTTCAATTTTGTTGCTTTTTTTATTGCTAAATATATTATTGGTGAATTTGGAATTGCCAACACAGTTTCGAAGGCTGTGTTGGAACAATATGTTACGCTTCCGGTGATTTTTTCAGGGATTACAGCTGCTATAATGTGGAACTTACTAACCTGGTGGTTGGGTATTCCATCGTCATCATCACACACTTTGATTGGTGGATTTGCTGGTGCGGCGATTATGAGTACTATGGTTGCTAATGGATATACAACCTCGGGTTTTGAATCTATTAAAGGTGATGTGATTTTAAAAATTGCTTCCTTTATATTTTTGGCACCGCTTATCGGTATGATTGTTTCGTCGATATTGACCGTAATCATAATGCATATTTTTAAAAAATCAAATCCTCATAAGGCGAATATCTTATTCAAAAAATTACAATTGGTTTCGTCGGGTTTATTTAGTATTGGTCATGGTCTGAACGACTCGCAAAAAGTAATGGGCATTATTGCAGCTGCCTTATTAGCTGCTTATAATCAAAATGGTATTGATATGGGCGTTTATGCGCTTGGCGATATGCCAGACTGGGTTGCTTTCTCGTGTTTTGCCGTTATTTCGCTTGGAACTATGTCAGGAGGTTGGAAAATTGTAAAGACAATGGGTTCGCGCATAACCAAAGTTACGCCACTCGAGGGAGTAGCTGCCGAAACAGCCGGAGCTTTAACCCTTTATCTGACCGAAATGCTCAAAATACCTGTGAGCACTACGCATACCATTACAGGCTCCATTATTGGAGTTGGGGCTGTGAAACGGTTATCAGCTGTTCGCTGGGGCGTTACAAAAAGCTTGCTTGTGGCGTGGATTCTTACAATTCCGGTTAGTGCGGTGCTTGCAGCGCTTATTTTTCTTCTGGTAGGTTCACATTTGATGTAGGAAGTTGCTATAAAACAAAAAGCCTTGTAACCAAATGATTACAAGGCTTTTTTATTGGAATGAATTCAAAAACTATTTAACTGCTTCCAGCGCTTTTGCAATTGCTTTTTGAATACCATCAGCGTATTTACCTCCCGCCGAAGCAAAGAAAGGCTGTCCGCCACCACCACCCTGAATTTCTTTGGCAGCTTCGCGTGCAATATTCACTGCATTTAATCCACCAACAACTAAATCATCGCTTAATAATACGGTGATTGAAGGTTTACCATCGGCTACACAACCGGCTACAAAAAACAATTTTTCGGAATGGATATTACGAATCTGGAATGCTAATGTTTTTACCTGTTCAGTCGGCAGATTTCCTTCGAACCTTATTACTTTCACACCATTTATTTCTTTAGCCTCTGCATTCAATTTATCGCGCAATGCCAAAATTTGAACCTGTTGAAATGCTTCCATTTTTTTCTTCAAATCAGCATTTTCTTCCGTCATTTTTTTTAACGCATTCAAAATATCCGGTGCATTATTCATCAATTCTTTTGCTTCAGCAATTACATCCTGTTGTTTGTCAAGCAAATCTTCCACCGCTTTTCCGGTAATAGCTTCTATACGACGAATACCGGCTGCAATAGAACTTTCGGCCACTACACGCACCAAGCCGATATTTCCGGTTGCACTTACGTGTGTTCCTCCACACAGCTCCACTGAACTTCCGAACTGAATGACACGAACTGTCTCGCCATATTTTTCGCCAAACAAGGCCATAGCACCCATAGCTTGCGCTTCGGCAATTGGTGTTTCGCGTTTTTCCTGAAGAGGATAATTTTCGCGGATTTTACGGTTGGCAATAGCTTCTACAGCACGAATTTCTTCTTTGGTAAGTTTCTGGAAATGCGAGAAGTCGAAACGCAATGCTTCAGGACTTACAAACGAACCTTTTTGTTCTACGTGTGTTCCCAATACTTCGCGCAATGCTTCGTGAAGCAAGTGCGTAGCAGAGTGATTACATTCAGTAGCTTTACGTTTCTCAATATTAATGGATGCTGCAAATACTTCAGTCACATCAGCAGGTAAATTTTTAGCGATATGTACGGCTAAGTTATTTTCTTTCTTTGTGTCAATGATTTCAATCGTCTCGTTTTCCGATTTCAATACTCCGCTGTCGCCAACCTGACCACCCATTTCGGCATAGAAAGGCGTTTTTGAAAGTACTATTTGATAGAATTCCTGATTTTTTTGTTTTACTTTGCGGTAACGAAGAATTTCGGTATCCGCTTGCGTAAAATCATAACCCACAAATTCGCTGTCACCTTCGCGAACCGTAACCCAATCGCCGGTTTCGGTAGCAGCAGCATTGCGTGCACGCTCTTTTTGTTTTTGCATTTCAGCATTAAACTCTTCGATATCAACAGTCATATTGTTTTCACGAAGAATTAATTCCGTCAAATCAAGTGGAAAACCATAGGTATCATAAAGTGTAAACGCTATTTTTCCACTCAAAACATTAGAAACTTGTAAAAAAGCAGAACCTTGAGAAGCGCTCGTTCCCCTCTCCTCTGGGAGAGGGGTTAGGGGTGAGGTGATATGTTTATCAAGCAATTTGATACCTGTTTCCAATGTACGCAGGAACGATTCTTCTTCCTCTTTAATTACCTTTTCTATCAGTGTTTTTTGAGCAATTAATTCGGGATAGGCTTTACCCATAACATCGCCCAATACATTGATTAACTTATACATAAATGCCGAACGCTGACCTAAGAAGGTATAACCGTAACGCACGGCGCGACGCAAAATACGGCGGATGACGTAACCTGCTTTCGCATTCGAAGGCAATTGTCCATCGGTAATCGAAAATGCTATAGTACGAATATGGTCAGCGATAACGCGCATGGCGATATCGGTTTTTTCATTTTTGCCGTATTCAGCACCACAAACTTTACCAATTTCGGCAATAATCGGTGTAAATACATCGGTATCGTAGTTCGAGAGTTTTCCTTGCACAGCCATACAGAGTCGTTCAAAGCCCATGCCGGTATCAATTACTTTGGCAGGAAGTCCTTCGAGCGAGCCATCGGCTTTGCGGTTATACTGCATAAATACATTGTTCCATATTTCGATTACCTGCGGGTGACTTTCGTTTACAAGTGTCAATCCATCTACTTTAGCACGTTCGCTATCAGGACGAATATCGATATGAATTTCGGAGCAAGGGCCACATGGTCCCGTATCGCCCATTTCCCAGAAGTTGTCTTTTTTATTTCCGTTGATAATGCGGTCGGCTGGTAGGAATTGCGCCCAAATAGTAGCAGCTTCATCATCGCGCCCAAGACCTTCGGCAGGCGAACCTTCGAACACGGTAGCGTACAAACGGTTTTTGTCTAATTTCAACACTTCAGTCAGGTATTCCCATGCCCATTCGATAGCTTCTTTTTTGAAATAATCGCCAAACGACCAGTTGCCCAACATTTCGAACATAGTATGATGATACGTATCGTGTCCTACCTCTTCCAAATCGTTGTGTTTTCCGCTTACGCGCAAACATTTTTGCGAGTCGGCAACACGTGCATATTTAATGGGGTCGTTGCCCAGAATAATGTTTTTAAACTGATTCATTCCCGCATTGGTAAACATCAAAGTAGGATCATCTTTGATAACCATGGGAGCTGATGGTACAATTTTGTGGTCTTTCGATGCAAAAAAATCGAGAAAAGATTGACGAATTTCCTGTGAAGTCATATTAATATAATTGATATTTGCCCTACGGGCGATATTTACACTTCGTGTGATATTTGATTATATTTATTGATATTTGCCTTGCGGACAATATTTTGTTGACATTTTTCTTGATTTCTTTCGTGCGAAGCACAAAAATCTCAATATCGGCGAAGCCAACTATCGTGCGCAGCACAAATATCTCAATTATTTCAAGTTAAAAGACTGCAAAAGTACTTCAAATTTATTACTTTTGCATCAAAACTGACATTAAAAGTTTAGTTTTGTACCATAAATAAAACTAAAAACGGTAACAACTATTTGCTTTAAGAATAAATATACCGATTTTTGCATAAAATGCGATAGCAATTTTTTTCATGGCAAAAAAAATAAAGTTTCATTTCAACCCCGAAACGTTAAATTACGAACCAATCATTCAATCAGTTGCCGCGAAGGTAAAGCAGATTGTCATTCATTTATTTTCGGGCATTTCGCTTGGAGCACTTTTCTTTTTTGTATTTGTATCCACTTTTGATTCACCTGAAGAGAAACAACTTGGTCTGGAAAAGGGAAGAATGCAGGCACAATATAAAATTCTTCAACGTCAGTTAGATGAGGCACAAGAAGTAATGTCGGACCTGCAACAGCGCGATGACAATCTGTATAGGGTGATATTTCAGGCTGAGCCAATTCCTTACGAGGTACGAAGAGCAACTATTGCCAACACCGAATATTACGAGCAATTACTCGATATGACCAATTCGGAAATTGTTGCTACTACCACAAAAAAAATGGATGAAATCCGAAAACAAATCTATATACAATCCCGTTCATACGACGACATAGTAAAATTAGCCAAAAGCAAAGAGGAAATGCTCGAATGTATTCCTGCTATTCAACCGGTTATGAATAAGGATTTGAAAAAAATGGCTTCCGGTTATGGTTGGCGTATCGACCCTGTTTATCGAACTCGCAGGTTTCATGCAGGTATGGACTTTGCAGCGGCAGTCGGAACTGATATTTTTGCTACCGGAAACGGAACAGTTGTAGCAGCCGGCTGGCAACAGGGATACGGAAACTGTGTGCAAATTAACCATGGTTTTGGATACCTGACGCTTTACGGACACATGAGCCGCATTAAGGTTCGAAAAGGACAGAAAGTAAAACGTGGTGAAGTTATTGGCGACGTTGGTAATACAGGTAAATCTACCGGACCTCATTTGCATTACGAAGTGCATCTGCGCGGCCAGGTAATGAATCCGCATCATTTCTATTTTATGGACCTTTCGCCTGCTGAATACGACCGCATGATACAAATGAGCGATAATTCAGGACAGATGATGGATTAATACAGACAACAGAACAAAGAGCAAAGAAAAAAGACTTTAGAAAAGCTGCTGATAATATGAAATACAAAATAGATTCTGTTGAAAATCAAGGTTTTATCGGGATATTCGATTCGGGGTATGGCGGGCTTACAATTTTAAATGAAATTAAAAAGCAATTGCCTGAATATGATTATATTTACCTCGGCGATAACGCCCGTACACCTTATGGCACACGTTCGTATGAAGTGGTTTATAAATACACGCTCGAATGTGTGAAAAAATTATTCGACATGGGTTGTCGTTTGGTAATTCTGGCATGCAATACAGCTTCGGCAAAGGCACTACGAACAATTCAGCAGAATGATTTGCCCCAAATAGATTCTGAACGTCGTGTTCTTGGAGTAATCCGCCCTACAGTAGAAGTTATTGGATCTATCACAAAAACTGGTCATGTAGGCCTGCTGGCAACAGTTGGAACTGTTCAGTCGGAATCGTATCCGCTCGAAATACACAAAATTAATCCGGCAATAAAAGTTACATCCGAAGCATGTCCTATGTGGGTGCCACTTATTGAAAATAACGAACACATGGGTGATGGCGCTGATTATTTTGTAAAAAAGCATTTACAAAACATTCTCGCTTCCGACCCCGCAATTGACACACTTATACTTGGTTGTACGCATTACCCACTGCTAATCGATAAAATAAAGCAGTTTATTCCCCCTCAAATTCAAATTGTATCGCAAGGCGAATTGGTAGCTGTCAGTTTAGCAGATTATCTGAAACGTCATACTGAAATTGCTTCCAAATGTTCAAAAAATGGTACAATTCAGTATTTTACCACCGAATCTGTTGAAAAATTCAGCACCTCTGCTTCCATTTTCAGAAATGGAAAAATTGAAGCTCAACATTTGGAATTAGAATAGAGTTTATATAAGTTATTGTTTTATTGACCCCCAACCCCCAAATGGGGGCTAAAGATTGCGACTAATTAACTATTTTACGTTTATAAAAAATTTACAAACTACGTCTTAAAGCCCCCATTTGGGGGTTTGGGGGTCGAAAGTGAAATTGCTTTAAAAAGAGAAAAATGAATAATTTCTAACATATATAATCACTATTAATAACAAATAAGATGATTTCAAAAAGTCAGATAAAAAATATTACAGCTTTGTCGCACAAGAAAATGCGTGACGAGCAAGGTTTGTTTGTAGCTGAAGGTGAAAAGCTTATTTTAGATTTAATGTCTGCCTTTGAATTGAAAGAATGTTTTGCAACAAATGAATATTTGAACGAAAACAGAAACAGCAAAATTAAAAACTTACAGGAAATCAGTTTCGACGAATTAAAAAAAATATCGAATCAGAAATCCCCTCAGGGAATTTTAGCTGTTTTTAAAAAACCAACTCACACGCTATCAAATAATATAAACAGCGAGTTGAGCTTAGCACTCGATGACATTCAGGATCCGGGAAATCTGGGAACTATTATCCGCATTGCCGATTGGTTTGGCATACGCGATATTATTTGTTCCACACTTACTGCCGATGCTTTCGGGCCCAAAACAGTACAAGCGACAATGGGCGCTTTAGCACGGGTAAAAGTTCACTACACGGATTTAGAACAATATATTCGCCGGCTTCCTGCCGATTATCCGGTTTATGGTACTTTTATGGAGGGTAAAAATATTTTCACCGAAAAACTCACAGAAAATGGTATAATAGTTATGGGCAATGAAGGAAACGGCATTTCCAAGTGTATTTCGGCATTAATTAACCGTAGGATTACTATCCCGAATTATCCACAAAACGAAGCCACATCCGAATCATTGAATGTAGCTGTGGCTACGTCCGTAGTATGTGCCGAATTTCGCAGGCGACTACTGTAAGTTTTTATTTAAAGTTTATTTTTTTCACTTTGTAACCCATCGAAAGCAGTATATCTGCAATTTTCACTCTGAAATCTCCCTGAACCAATATTTCACCGTCACGTGAAGATCCACCCGCTCCGCACTTCACTTTCAGCAATTTTGCCAATTCCCGTAACTCGACATCTGTGCCCTGAAACTCCGTTACCAACGTAGCCGGTTTTCCGTTGCGCTTATCCAACTCTACCCGTAATGGCTCCTTTTGCTTCTTATTCGATTCAGGAACTTCTATTTCCTGTATGTCTTCACCTTCGGGTAAATCTGCTTTTAACCCGCTCAATTTATCTCTCCAATCCATTTATTTCAGTTTATAAAGTTCGTAAAGTTTGTAATGTTAATCTATTCATGAACACATCAACACATCAACATATCAACACATCAAAACATCATTTTTCTGAAAAATTCCCAAATAATAACGCCACCTGTAACACTTACATTGAGTGAATGCTTGGTTCCATATTGAGGAATTTCAACACAACCATCGCACATATCCACCACCGACTGTTGTACACCCTTTACTTCATTTCCCAGAATAACAGCGTATTTTTCGTTTCTGTTGAGTTCCAAATCAGTTAAAAGTGTGCTACCTGCAACCTGCTCAATGGCTAATACCGTATAGCCCTCATTTTTCAACTGGATTACAGCTTCGTGTGTATCTTCAAAATAAGTCCAGTTCACTGTATTTTCGGCTCCAAGTGCTGTTTTATGAATTTCGGCATGTGGAGGAGTGCTCGTAATACCACAAAGATAAACTGCTTCAATTAAAAATGCATCGCCGGTTCGAAAAACCGACCCTACATTGTGGAGGCTACGCACATTGTCGAGCACTACAACTAAAGGTAATTTAGGAGATTCTTTAAACTCATCAGGCGTTAGCCGATTCATTTCTGTAATTTTCAGTTTTTTCATTTAGAATATGTATTTCACATTTTGAAAAATTCAGAACAAAAAAAAATCATTTAAACAAGTTAGCTATCAATGTAATAGCTGTTTCAATAATTGTATCACGCCCATTTTGGGTATCAGCAGGATTTAAATCCACTTTTACATCCGGCTCAATTCCCCATTCTGTATGCTGCATGGCTGCATCGTACATCGGACTTGAAGAAAAACGCACCATCCATCCATTGGGTAGCTCACTCGAAATGGGCAAACCACCTCCCCCACCCGAGTTGTCGCCAACAATTACAGCATTGGGCGCTAATTTCATACGTACAATAAACGAATTGGTGGCACTGTATGACATACGGTTCGATAGAACAACCACAGGGCGTTGCCATTTAATGCTTTCGTGGGCAGGTGTTTTAATCGCTACCGGTTTTGAGAAATCGGAATGCCCGTTACCCGTTTTATGTTGCATATATCCTGTAACAGTTTCATCTGTAAAAAAATAAGATGCAAATTGTTCCGATAAATCTAAATATCCCCCTCCATTGTTTCGCACATCAATAATTAATCCTTTACAATCTTTGAAATAGGTAAAAATATGACTTATATTGGCATCAGTAAACCGTTCTGAAAAATCGCCATAATATATATAGCCAATTTCATTATTCTGTATTTTTGCATAACGAAGTCCGTTTACTGCAAAATACTCTGTCCCAAGATACCTGTTATTATAAATCAATGATGAACTAAAATTGGCAGGATAATCGGTAAACCACTTCCAGTATCTGCTTGTATTAAAATCAGAATATAAATTTACATGCCCATCTTTCAATTCGCTCAGCAGCTGACCAAACAAAGTAAACAATTCATAATCAGTCATGTTTGTATCTACACGTTCTTTATACACATTATGTATGGAGTCCCAGTTTATCTGTTTATAATCGAGATAACAATAACGCGTATCCATAATATTCCATAACGCTTCAAAATTTCCAACATGATTATTTTCCTTTGTAACAGGTTCGTCAACACAGCTATAAAATGTGGACAGGAAAATAAAAGCAATAAGTAGAATTTTATTCATCAGGTAAATGTTTTAGCTGTATTGAAACAAAAAAACGAAACTTCCCTATAAGAAATTTCGCTTTTTTGCATGATATATTGATGCTAAATAAATTACTCAGCAGCTTTCGCTTCTTCAGCAGCAGGAGCCTCAGCAACAGGTGCAGCAACCGGCTCAGCAGCAACAGTTTCAGCTTTTTTAGCCGCGCTCGAACGACGTGTACGTGCAGCTTTCTTAGTTGCTTTCTCCTTCAACATATTTTCGTTGTAATCAACTAACTCGATTATACACATTTCGGCATTATCACCGAGACGGAAACCGGTACGTAAAATACGTGTGTAACCACCCGGACGAGTAGCAATTTTTTGCGAAATATTCTGAAACAGTTCAGTAACTGCCTCTTTGTTTTGCAAATATGAAAATACAGTACGACGAGAATGTGTAGTATCGTCTTTACCTTTCGTAAGCAGAGGCTCTACATAAACCTGAAGTGCTTTCGCTTTTGCAAGCGTAGTAGCAATGCGTTTATGTTGAATCAGAGAGATTGCCATATTCGACAACATTGCCTTTCTGTGAGCCGTTTTACGGCCTAAATGGTTGAATTTTTTATTGTGTCTCATTTCTTTACTCTTTATCTAATTTATACTTTGAAAGGTCCATTCCGAAAGACAAATTCAGGCTTTCTAATTTCTCATCCAACTCTGTAAGCGATTTTTTACCGAAGTTGCGGAATTTCAGCAAATCGTGTTTATGGAAACCGGCCAATTCGCCTAAAGTTTCAACATCAGCTGCCTTAAGGCAATTTAATGCACGAACTGAAAGTTCCAAATCAGTTAATTTTGTCTTCAAAAGCTGACGCATGTGCAAAATCTCTTCATCAAATTCGTCAGTTTCTTCACCTTCTACCACTTCGAGCGAAATTTTTTCGTCGCTGAAAAGCATAAAGTGATGAATCAAAATTTTTGCTGCTTCTTTCAAAGCATCTTTAGGATGAATTGAACCATCAGAACTGATTTCAATCACTAATTTTTCGTAATCAGTAATCTGCTCAACGCGGTAATTTTCGATTGTATATTTTACATTACGAATAGGTGTAAAAATAGCATCGATAGGAATAATTCCCACTTCGCTGTTTGTTACCTTATTATCTTCGGCGGGCGAATAACCACGTCCTTTGCTAACAGCGATATCAATCTGGAAATTGGCTGAAGAATCGAGCTCACAAATCACCAAATTAGGATTTAAAACCTCGAATCCGGTAAAATATTTACCTATATCACCCGCTTTAAATTCAGTTACACCCGATACATTAATCGTAACCTTTTCGCTGTCGATATCCTCAACAATTTGTTTGAAACGAACTTGCTTCAGGTTTAGAATAATGTTGGTAACATCATCTATCACACCAGGAATAGTAGAATACTCGTGATCGACACCGGCTATTTTAATCGATGTAATTGCAAAACCTTCTAATGAAGACAATAGAATGCGGCGTAAAGCATTACCAATAGTAATACCGTAACCCGGTTCAAGAGGACGAAATTCAAACTTACCGTGAAATGCGTCAGCCTCCAACATAATAACCTTTTCAGGTTTTTGAAATGCTAATATAGCCATGGTTTTACTTATTATTTAGAGTACAACTCAACGATTAATTGTTCTTTGATATTTTCAGGAATATCTTCACGTTCCGGAATGTGTAGATAAACACCTGATAATGAAGCAGCATTAAATTCAATCCATGGATATTTTGTATGGTTGAATCCGTTTAATGAAGCTGCAATTACTTCCATCGATTTGTCTTTTTCGCGAACAGCTACAACCTGACCAGGACGTACCTGATAAGAAGCGATATTCACCACTTTACCATCAACAGTAATGTGCTTGTGGCTAACCAACTGACGGGCACCATCGCGTGTTGGTGCAAAACCCAAACGATAAACGATATTATCCAAGCGTGATTCCAATAATTGTAATAATACCTCACCGGTTACACCTTTGGTACGTTGTGCTTTTTCATACAGATTACGGAATTGTTTTTCCAACACACCGTAAGTATATTTTGCTTTTTGTTTTTCGCGCAACTGAATACCGTACTCCGATGTTTTTTTACGACGGTTTTGTCCGTGTTGTCCCGGAGGGTAATTCTTTTTCGCTAAAACCTTATCCGGTCCGTAGATAGCTTCGCCTAACTTACGGGCAATTCTTGATTTTGGTCCAATATATCTTGCCATTGTTCTTTATGATTTTTAGTGTAAAAATGAAAAAATTAAACGCGTCTGCGTTTCGGAGGACGACATCCATTGTGTGGAAGTGGTGTAACATCTATAATCTCAACAACCTCGATACCTGCACCATGTACAGTACGAATAGCAGATTCACGACCATTACCCGGACCTTTAACATACGCTTTCACTTTGCGCAATCCTAAATCAAAAGCCACTTTCGAGCAGTCCTGAGCTGCCATTTGAGCAGCATAAGGAGTGTTTTTCTTTGAGCCACGGAAACCCATTTTACCTGCCGACGACCATGAAATTACCTGTCCGGCACCGTTTGTAAGGGTTACAATAATATTGTTAAATGATGAATGAACATGCAATTGTCCCACTCCATCCACTTTTACAATTCTTTTCTTGGCTGCAACTGTTTTCTTTGCCATATTTTTAAATAATTTTTTTAGCTTTTCTAAAATTCGCTAACAGTTAAACCTTATTTAGTTGCTTTTTTCTTGTTTGCAACTGTTTTCTTTTTACCTTTACGAGTACGAGCATTGTTTTTCGTACTTTGTCCTCTCAATGGGAGGCCGATACGGTGACGAACTCCACGGTAACAACCAATATCCATCAAGCGTTTGATGTTTAGTTGTACTTCCGAACGAAGATCACCCTCTACTTTGTATCCGGCGCCAATGATTTCGCGGATTTTAGCTGCCTGGTCGTCAGTCCAATCTTTTACTTTGATGTTGATATCA
>Ga0114938_1000050_pt1 | contig 96597 bp, 139 predicted proteins | sample AshMeaBigSpring_FD_88675 | JGI IMG/M metagenome (GOLD analysis project Ga0114938, IMG submission 88675) | Groundwater microbial communities from Big Spring, Nevada to study Microbial Dark Matter (Phase II) - Ash Meadows Big Spring | ecosystem: Environmental > Aquatic > Deep subsurface >...
ACAATGATTCGGCCGTAATGGGTGCTGGCGGCTTCCGCCTGCAGTCCCCGGTGGACGACAGCGCTTCGGGGCTGTTGGCGTTGACTTTCACGGATGCCACGGGACTGAATCTGCTGCGCGCCGGTGATGCAGTGGAGCAGGATAATGCGGCCGTGAGCACAGCATCTCTTGCGCTCAATACGGGAAGCCTGCAGAACGGCCTGAGCACTGCTAATGCGCTGCCTTCTGCGCTGATCTCGGGGGCCCAGTCGCAGCACTTGACAGCACTACCGGGCTTCCGCTCTTCGAACGGTAGATTGCGATTTACATTGACGAATTGCCCTATCGGCACAACTCTTCAGTTTCAGGCTTGTTATGACAGCTCGATGGGAGCAGACGGGGAAAGAGATTTAGCGCTTTCAGGTTCTGGATGGACAGGCGCTGCAGCTCGAAGCATTTGGGGCGGTGACACCAGTGGCATCAACCCTTCTGATGCTAAGTATGTGTTTACTTTGACGACGACTGCAGCAATAGTTGTTGTCGATCTTCAGCTTGATACTTCGACGCGCACGATTTCGTTGTTCGCCTTGACCCGTGGCAGTGGGGTCCGCGGCCCCGCCGGCATTGTCGAATCCGTCAGCGTGCTCGATCGCAAGATCACCTTGCGCGATACGGTCGGCACCTTCACGGTCGGCCGCACGGTTCACGGCCCGGAGCGCGCTCTTGAGCAGGCGACGCGCTACCTGCTGATCAACGGCCAGGGGCAGATCACCGGGCTGTCGAGCACGCAGCAGGCGCCGGTAGCGGTGCCGCTCAATGGCGAGCGCGCCACGCTCACGTTCCCGGCGACATTCCCGTCGGGCCATCCGCCGGATACCGACATTCCTGATGGTTCGCACATGGTGATTCGCGCCGTGGCGGAGAACATCCATGGTGCGAACCAGAAGGAGAGCGGGCCGTTCCTGCCGGCTGGTTCTGCACAGACGATCACGGCCGCCACTGCCGCGATCGGCTTCAACGGCTATGACGCGGCGGTCGCGACGCTCGAGCAATCAGCGATCACCAAGCTGCAGGGCATGGGACTGACGGATGCCGAGATCGCCGCGATCCTCGGCCGCTGAAGCAGCTCTACCCTGATGCCAACAGCGCTCTGAGCCATGCCTCCGGTCCAGCCCACAGATCTGCTGGTCGTGCAGAGGGGGCAGAGCCTGTTCAAGGTGCCGGCTTCGGCGTTCGCCACGGCCGGCGCCGGGGCTGCTGGCGCGGGCGGCCCGACAGTGAAGCCGGACTGGAATGCCGCGGTTGGCTCCGCTGCTGAGATTGTCAATCGGCCGCTGCTGGCGTCGATCGCGACCAGTGGCCGCTACACCGACCTGATCGGCGCACCGGCGATCCCGCCGCCCTATGTGCTGCCACCGGCCACGGGCACAACGCTCGGTGGCGTCAAAGGCGGCGGCGTGCATGTCACGATCCAGGCGGACGGGACGATCAGCGCCAACCTGCCCGGTGCACTCATCTACCGCGGCGTGATCGATGCGACGGCCAATGGGCCCACCTCTGCGCCTGGAATGGCCGGCATCGCGGCCGGCGACACCTACATCAACAACACTGATGGTGTTGCTACAGCAGCATGGACGGGCCTGACCGGTCAAGCGGTCAAGCGGCATGCGTTGATCGTCTTCGATGGCACCAACTGGCAGGAAGCTGGTGACATCGGCACCGCGATCAAGCCGGATTGGAATGCAGCCGTTGGCGGCATCAATGAGATCCTCAATCGGCCCAATCTGCATGCGGTGGCCACCAGCGGCAGCTACACCGACCTGATCAATCGGCCGCAGATTCCCGGGCCCTATACGCTGCCGGCTGCAACAGAGACCGCGCTGGGTGGCGTGATGGTGCCAACGCATTCAGGCCTGACCGTCAACAGCACCGGTCAGATCCAGGTCGACATCGCTTCTCTGCCTGCTTTGCCCTGAGATGGTCCTGATTCCCCCGCATCGAATTCCGGTCCGCATCGCACGCGGAGATCTGGTCGACCTGGAGCAGGCCCGCGATGTCGGCGAGCTCCACGAAGGCGAAGCGGTGTTCGCCAGGGATCAGGATGCGCTCTATGTCCTCGAGAATGTCGGCGGTGCGCTGGAGCTGACGAAGATCGGCGGCAGCAGCGGTGCGACGCAGATCGCGACGACGCCACCGGTGGCTGCGGTGCCGGGTTCGAGCTACTTCAACCCGACGACGAACCAGCTGTTCGTCAGCATCCCGAATCCAGCGGTGCCCGGGGCACTGCAGTGGAGTCCGGCCGGTGGTGGCACGAAGGTGATCGTGTCCGATACGCAGCCGGCGCTGCCGGACATCAATCACCTCGGCACGCTGTGGTTCGACACGAGCCGCAATGGGCTGCTGGTGGCGATCGAGCAGCCGCCAGGCTCGGGCATGGTGATCTGGGATCCTGCCGCGGGCCCTACGGCTGCGGGCGGGGTGATCATCAGCCCGACGATGCCGCCAGGCACGCATGCTGCCGGTACGTTCTGGTTCGACAGTGCTCACGGTGAACTATTCATCTGGTACGACGACAGCAACACCCAGCAATGGGTGAGCGCCAATGCGATCGGTGGCCATGGCGCTGCGGTGCATCAGATCCCGGTGCATGTCGGCGATACGCCGCCACCGACGCCGCAGGAAGGTGATCTCTGGTTCGAAGCCGCATCAGCCACGCTGTACGTCTACTACGACCAGGGCGGCACGCCGAACTGGGTGCAGTCGGTGCCAGTGGCGCAGCCAGCCATCCAGAGCGCGATGGTCTACTGCGGTGATGTGGCGCCGGCCAATCCTATTCTCGGGGGGCTGTGGTGGAACAGCACAACGGGTACGCTGTATGTCTACTACGCTGATGGCACGAATCCGCCGGCGTGGGTGGCGGCCAACCCGATTACGCAGACTCATGCAGCAGGAGGCGGCGGCGGAGCTGCTGTCGGCGGTGGCGCTGCTACGGGCGTGACGCAGAACGTCTCGATCGGCAGGCCGCCTGATGAGGTGATCCTGCAGATCGTCGATGGCCTGATTGTCAACGTCATCGCCTGACCATGACTGCAACTCCAACTGCTCCACTGACGGCCGCTGGCGCCATCGATTTCCCCGACACAACGGGACAGCCGACTGATGGCAGCTTTCAGGTCATCGCGGCAGGTCGCACGTACTCCTGGAACGGTTCGGCCTGGCGGAACATCGGCGCAGCCGATAACGTCTCCGCCATGCATGATCTCTCGGATTTAACGGATGCTGCGACGCAGCTGGCGGGGTCTGCCATTCGCGGCATCGTCGTTCGTCATGCGACGCGGCCGGACTACGACCCGGACTCCTTCGCTGTCATTGACACCATCGACTACGGCACGTACTGATCATGGCTATTCAGCTTCCCGACCCTCAGGTCAGCAGCACTTTCACGGCGAACAACGGCGTCACTTATAGCTGGAACGGAAGCGCCTGGGATTTTTTCGTTCCTGGTGGTGGCAATCTCCCCGGTGGTGGCGGTGGCGTCGCTGGCGGACTGGCAGCGCTGGGCCAGGAGGGCGTGAGCATCTCGCCGACTCCGCCGCAAACAAATGTGGTTGGAGCGTTCTGGATTGATTCAGCAGGCGGGCGGCCGGATCTGAAGTTGTGGGATGGCACCCGCTGGATTTCAGCCGTCGAGGGCATTGATGGCATCGTTGACAAGACCGATGCCAGTGGCCAGCGGCAGGTGCTGGGCATCGGCACCATTGATGCAGGCCTGATGCCCTGAGGTTCCGGCCGTACCCTGAGTCCGAGGCGACAGGCGGAGCGTGACCCTTCACAAAAAAGAGAGGCGATCTGCTGCCCTGCATCAGGGTGCTGCAGCTGCGCCAACGGACACCGGCGCTGTCGGCGGCAGCCCCGTAGCGCCGGATCCGAATCGGCCTGGACTGGCGTATCTCGAGATCGGCGAGATCGCGCTGAATTACAACCACAGTGATCCCGCCATCTTCTTTCGGCTGGATGATGACACGGTTGCGAAGTTCTCGCCAACTGCCGGCCTGAAGATCGTCAATACCGCAGCCAATCTGCCGGCACCAACAGCAACGGTTGCGCCACCGCCAGACGGCGCGTCGTTCCTGGTTCGGTTCGCCGCTGACGCAGTCACGCCGCTCGGGAGAATGGCGACGTGGGACTCGAGCCTGCCGGCTCCAGCCACTGCGGCTCCGGGCGCACCGCAGGGTGATTGGCGCTGGGACACCGGTGAGGTGTTCGTCAAGGCCCAGGCGGCCGATCCGGACTGGCTGGCCACGGGCCCTCATGCGGTGCCGCTGGCGCCGGGGGATTTCCAGATCACGACGGAGGCTGGCGCGGAAGCGATCCAGCTCTGGGACGGAACGGCCTGGGTGCCGGTGTTCGATGCGCAGGAGCTCCACCGGCGCTTCGCCGGGATCCTGCGGGTGGACCGGGCGGCGAATCTGCCGGCCTCGAGCCTGGCTTCTCCGCTGACGGCCAACCAGCTCGCCTTCATCGAGCAGGATGCGGCCGGCGGGCTTGATCCGCATCTGGCGATCTGGCGGGAGACGACGGCTGCAGTGGGTGGCGCCACCCCGGCCGCGTCGGTGGGCGAATGGCAGGAGCTGCGGCCCTTGTACCGCGGGTCCGTGCAACGGCCGAGCGACCTGCCGACTCCAGCGCTGGGTGCGCCACTGCAGGAGGGGCTCACCTTCCTGGTGCGCACCACGCAGAACGGTGATCCGCTCAATCAGCTGCAGGTGTTCCACGAGACGGCGCCTGAGGTGCCGGGCACCACGGCGCAGCAGGGTCAGTGGTCTCCAATCGATCAGACGATCTTCGCGAAGGGGACGCGCAACGATCCCGATCCCACCGCCGGCATGACGCACGGCGATCTGCTCGTCACCACCGAGGCGGATCACGAGCAGATCAAGGTCTACGACAGCGTGGCTGGTGCATGGCATCTGCTCTACTCGGAGGACATTGTCAAGGGCTGGATTGCCGCTCTGAGCCTGTTCCAAGGGACTGTCGCAGAAGATGGCACCACACAGCCTGGTGTAGTGGCGTTCAGTGATCTGCCTTATCTGCCCTCCAATACCCAGCAGATGGCGGAGCTGGCGGCGCATTATTACACCTTCGTCGGCACGCCTGGTTATCACATCGTCGGTCCCAGTCCGACAGGTGGTGGCATTTCGACGCTGGGCAGTCCTCAGCCGGCGACGCTGACGCCTCTGCCACAGGCAGGGCTGCCGTACACGAGTCCGGAGTTGCCGCTGGTTCCCTCCGTCCCCGGAGCAGCCAATGGTGTTGGCGGCCGTGCGGTGCTGCAGATCGACGCCGCGGGTGTGATCACGGTGGCGTTGCGCCGTGCCGGCCGCGGCTACGCCAGGAATGATGTGCTGACGCTCGCGGATCCGAGCGCACCGGGTGGACTGCTGGAGCTGACGCTCGACGTGTCGGCCGCGGGCCAGAGCGGTGGTGATGCCTGTGGCCTGGGTGTTGACCTGGCGGGCGCGGTGCTGCAGGTGGGGGACTGGCTGCAGGTGGTGAACCGCGGCACCCCCCAGGCGCCGGACATGCACTGGACGCATATCGGCGGTGACCTGCTGGCCAAGGCGCGGGCGGATCTGCTCTATGGCCTGCAGAGCTGGGCGCAGGGCACCTGGGAGGCCGGTGCGCTGGTCGTTTACAACGGCAAGGTCTGGCGTGCGGCGCGGGCGATCACCGCTGCTGATGGCGCGCCGGGCTCGAGGCTGTTTCCGTTCACGGTTGCAGCTTCGCCATCGGCAGGCCTGGTTGGTGTGTCGATGGGCACGGCTCTCGCGCGGCTGTCCGGATCAGCGGCGGGTGACTGGATTGAATGCACTGCCGACACGAACCTGGGCAGTCAGGGGCCATTCGCCACTACAAGCATTCAGCGAGGAGATCGTTTTGTTTCTATCGGCGATCCGGTGATCAATGGTGTCACTATCGATGGCTACACCGTCAGCCGGGGCGTGATTCGCGTCCCGGCTGCGGCAGTGGCAGCAGGTGGAACGAACTGGGTGCCGATCTCACCGGTGGAGATCCCGTCATCGACCTGGACGCCGATCGACATCGACGCCGGCCTCAAGACCGTGGCCGATGATGCCGCCCTGCCGCGGGTGCCGCTGCCGAATGATCTGATCTTCGTGATCAGCTCCGCGCGCAACCACAACAAGCCGTCGCTGCTGATGTGGGACGTGGTGGCCCGTGACTGGGTGGTGGTCGGCGGCGGTCTGCCGATGGATCTGTCCGGCGGCGTGGGCCTGACGAACATCGGTACACCGATCGGCTCGATCGTCGCCTGGCCGTCCGTCACGATTCCAAGCGGGTGGATCCTGTGCGATGGCCGCACGCTGAATGTGGGCCAGTACCCGCAGCTGCAGGCGGTGCTGGGTGGCCGGCAGATTCCGGATTTGCGCGGGCAGTTCATCCGCGGCCATGATCCGCGCTGGACGACCCGGTACCTGGGGCAGCAGCATCCGTGGACGACGGGCCGGCCGCGTGGGGCTCCGTTCACCGGCAACAGCAACGCGGCCGGTCAGCACAACCACGCTGCGCACCCTACCCTGCGGTGGCACGGCTTGTCCGGTGGCAGCGGTTCATCAAACCTGGAGTGGGGCCTGGAGTGGGGCAGTGGTTCGAGCATTAAGAAGGACGAGTGGACGCAGCTTGACGGTGATCACTACCACACCACCAACATCTCCAGCGGCGGTGATGCTGAAACCGCGCCGGATCATGTGACCTTGAACTACATCATCAAGGCCTTCGAAACCCTCGTCACCGCACAACCATGACGCAATCTGGATCTCAACCCACGGATCGAAGGCTTGTTATTTGGGAGGCGCAGGCAGGCAATCCCGATCAGGGCCGCATGTTCGCGCTGCCGCCAAATCAGGCCAGTGGCGTGCCGCTGCCGACGGCGCGCATTGCCGCCGGGATTCCCGCCGTGGGCGGTGTTGTCGGTGAGCTGCTCTATGACACGATCACGCGACGCGGTGTGGTGTGGACCGGCTCGAACTGGCTCGACATCAGCGCCAGTGCAATCGTGCGCTTCCCCACGGATGCGGCCCTGAAGGCCGACACCACGCAGGTGACGGGCACCTATGCGGTGAGCCAGGCAACGGGCAACCCCTACGTCTACACCGCCACCGGCTGGCTGAAGGTCGGGACGCAGGAATACCCGGATGTGCGGACGCTGCTGGCGGACAATCCGGCCCACGGCACCGTCGGCCTGGCGATGGATGAAGGTTCGCTGTGGGAGCGCGGGCCGACCGCCTGGCAGTCGCTGTCGATGCGTGAGCTGGTCGACACCGATGAGGTGTTCAACTGGCGGTCCAATGAAGGCGGCAGCATTGGCGATCGAGCCCTTGCGGTGGATGTGAATGTGCAGTACATCCGCACTGCTCACGGCTGGCGGCCGGCCTCGATCTATGAGGACACCGAAGCGGCCATCAAAGCGGCGACCTGGGCGATCAATGGCCAGCAGGCGATCAGCACCGACACCGGCCAGACGTTCGTCTATGTGCGCGAGAGCTGGAGCGATCTGCCGGCTGCCGCGGCGATCAGCGTGGTGGCGGATCAAGCAGCCCGCCTGGCTGTGGCCACCCCGGCCACGGGCAAGATCGTCGCGCAGCGGGACACGCAGCACGCCTGGCGGTGGGATGGCAGTGCCTGGGTGGATCTCGATGAGATCCACATCTATGCCACCGACGCCGATCGGCTGGCCGCCGAGCCACCGGTGGACACCGTGGCCCTGGTGCGGGCCGCAGGCGTGACGGCCTTGAGCGGCGCGTGGTCGATCCGCACGGCAGGGCAGTGGCAGCAGGATCCGATCCAGCACTACGCCACCGAAGCGGCGCTGCTGGCTGACAGCCCGCCGGACGGGACGCTGGCCTGGGGCGATGACACCGGCCTGGTGTACGCCCGCCACGGCGGGCAGTGGACGCGGGTGAATAGCCCGACGATCACGATCGGCGCTCACCCGACCACCCCGGCAGCAGGTGACCTGAACTACCGCGCCGGTCGCGGCCTGCAGGTCTGGGATGGGACCGCCTGGCAGGAAGTGGGCGGTTCAGCCGTCACGGTGGCGACGACGGCGCCTGCGGGTCCACAAGCTGGTGATCTCTGGTATGCGACAAATCGCCTGGGACGGTTCAAGGTCTATGACGGCAACAGCTGGCAGGAAACCAGTGGCGTCAAGTACACCCGTGGCGCCATTGCCAGCAGGCCTGCATATAGCAACTCGGATTATGGCGACATCTTTGAGGACAGCACCACAGGCGAACTGTGGATGGCGCTCCGGCATGACTGGCGCCTGATCTCCTTTCCGGCCGAGGACTGGTCGAGTCTGGCAATCGCTCTTGCTCCCGAACGTGTCACAAAACTATCCGGCCGGATGTATGTCCACCCGCTCGGCGGCAATGGCGGTGGCGCTCATCTCATTCTGGCTTTCAACAAGCAAGGCGGCGGCAAGTTGATGAATAGCGACTTCACCATCAACAAGACAGGTGCTTACAATCTTACCGCTAACAACTGGGCGTCGAGAGATTATGATGGCGGCGGCGGGGGCGGCAATGGGTGGTATGGCTGCTCTTTTCACCCTGTGAAGCCAGGTTCATCTGCTGGATTTGACCTGACGGCAACAACAATCGGCGACAGCTGGTGCATTGAAGTTCGCGCTTCTTTTGTCGATAGTAGCAATGATCTTTGTCATTCGGTTGCGCTGTTTGAGTGGAATCAACCGGCCCACCCGCTATCGGAGATTTATTTCTCCACTGTTCAAGGACAGTCGTCCGTTAGTTACAACGTCGCGCAGATCAGCTGATGGACACCCGCCGCTCCGGTTACGTCCTGGCCTTCCTGCTGACGATGCTGGCCTGATTTGTGGGATATAGCAAATGCCTAAGTACCTGCAGCGATGGATCCTAATGGTGCTCGCCACCATCTCGATTTTGGCTGTAGGGCAGACGGTCGGCTGCGAAGTGAAGGCATGGCGCGGCCATGTAGACGAGAAGTGCGTGGATGTCGAGACACGTACCCTGGCTGTGCTGCTGTCCATGCTCACGACGCTGCTGGGCTTGTCTAGCAATCCCAATACCGGAGACGAGCCGTGAATCGCAAGGCCGGGTTGGTGCTGGCATTCCTGCTGGCATTGATGGCTTCATTGATGGTGGGCAGCCTTGGCGTGCTGGTCTGGCGCGCAAAGGAATGCAGTGACTACGAGCAGGCGCTGCTGAAGCGACTGGAGAGCGTCCCCGCCGGAAGCCTGCGCGCACGGGAGATCCGGCAGGAGATTCAGCAGAGCTTCAGCGGATCGCTGCGTGATTGCAGCGCCGTGGAGCGCAACTTCGGTGAGAATGTGGACAAATTCCTCGCAGTTGTGCTCAGCCTGCTCACTGGAGCCGGCATCTCCGCTGCAGCCGCCAAGCCATGGGAGGCCAGCACCGCGGATCGACTCATGGACAACGCTGATTCCAATCGCATCGACTGAGCATGGACAAGCACAAGCTGATCGAAGAACTGAAGCGCGACGAAGGGTGCGTGTTGCATCCTTACAGAGACAGCATGGACATTCTCACGATCGGCGTCGGCCGCAATCTCGAGGCCCATGGCATCAGCATGCATGAAGCTGAGGTGATGCTCAGCAATGACATCGACAATCACTGGAAAGCGCTGCTCGAGGCGCTGCCGTGGGTGGAGCAGCTGAGCGAGGCACGGCAGCGTGCGATGCTCAACATGGCCTTCAACCTGGGCATCAGCGGTCTTCTGCAGTTCAAGCGCAGCCTGGCGGCATTGCAGGCTGGCGATTATCCCCGTGCAGCGGACATGTTCCTCGACTCGCACTGGGCCATGCAGGTAGGCGATCGCGCCAAGCGTGTGTGCAAGATGATCCGCGAGGGTTGAATCGTACCCTGGACGGAGTCACAGCAGAAGCATGCCATTGCGCCCTGATGAGCTCCGGATGGTGGAAGCCATCGCCACCCAGGCGGCCCAGGCGGCAGGCGCCGCTCAGCCAGCCCCCGCGCCTGCGCCGGCCCCGAGTGGATTCACCGGCACGGTGCATGTGGATGATGGCTCCGGCGCCATTCAGGCGCTCACCTTCGCGAACGGCCTCCTGAAGACGGTGGCCTGATCATGGCATTGCTGACCCCGCAGCACTTCCAGAAGATCTTCGAGTGCTATCGCGGTGAACCCCAGCAGGTGAGTGCTGTGTGGCAGCTTTATGCAAAGCTCGGCAAGATCTCACCGCTGTTGCTGGATGATGGAGCTGAATGGTTCCAGAAGTTCAGGGAAGCACCGCCACATCCGAATCCCCTGCACACGCCGTATCAGAGCCAGCGGGATAACTATCGCGATGCAAACCGCACGTGCTTTTCAAGCAGCTGTGCGATGCTGCTGATGACGCTGAAGCCTGGTGCCGTGCATTCCGATGATGACTACATCCGCACGGTGTTCAGCTATGGCGATACGACCGAAGGCGGAACACAGGTGAAGGCGTTGGCGCACTATGGCGTGCAGGCGAGTTTCATCACGCATGGCGACAAGGCGCTGATCAAGAGGCAGATCGATGCCGGCATCCCGGTGCCGTGCGGGTTTCTGCACCACGGCACCCCGCAGGCCCCCAGCGGCGGCGGACATTGGTGCTGCGTGATCGGGTATGACGAAAGTGGCGTGTTTGTCAACGATCCCTGGGGGGAGTGTGATCTGAGCTCCGGCACTTATCCAAGCGCGAATGGGTGCAAGTTGCACTACAGCGATGCGAACTGGACGAACACCCGCTGGATGGCAGATGGCCCGGGGACGGGCTGGTGCATTGTTGCAACGCAGCCGTGAGCACGGAGACGATCTGGGAGGGGCCGGATGTTCCGCGGCCGCAGGTGCAGCTGTTCCACCACCGCTTCGGGCCGGGCGGGATCGAGGAGACGCTCGAGGCCTGGATCCGCCGGGCGCCCCGGGCGATCCGGCCGCTGCTGCGGCTGCTGATTCCGCTGGCCAAGCGGCTGATCGTGTGGCTGCAACTGCACCGGACGATGCTGAGCGTCGATGCGCAGGCCGCGGCGATCGGCCGGCAGATCGAGGCACACGAGCGCACCAAGCAGGTGGAGAGCGCAATCGCCAAGGCGAAGGAGCTCTACCCAGGCGCGCAGGTGGAGCGGGTGTCGATGCCGAAGATGGGTGCTGATGCGGTGGCGATCACGCACCCGCCACGGCCGGAGCATCCGGCGGAAATGGCGCTGGGGTTCTCCGAGATGCGGATTGCGGCTCCGTGGACGATCGAGCAGGAGCACGAGGCGCGTGGTTGAGTGCCACAGTGCTCACGCAGGTTCAAACGGCTTGATCTCACCATAGACGACCCCCGGCTCCGGGGCGCCGAAGATCGTGGCGCCCCAGAATGTGACGATGCGCCGGGAAAAGATGTCCTGGTGGGGAGAGGGCTGGCTGTTGATCCACCAGATGTTGCCGAGGTGCCCGCCCCAGTCGAACACTTCAAGGAAGGCCTGGTGATTCATGGCGGATGCGGTCTTCCCCGAGGGTAGGCGGCCGATCATGGCCCGCACCCTGAGCCCAGTGATACCTCACCTCCCCGGCCATGCCTCAGATTCAGTTCCTGCGGACGACGACTCCGACCAAGATCCCGGCGGGACTCGAGGCCGGTGAGATCGCCTTCAACCTGGCCAACGATTGGATGTTCGTTGGCGTTGGCGGCAATGACATCCTCGTCGACGATGCGCCCGTCACTGGCTATGGTGCCACGGCCACCATTCTGGGTGTGGCGAACGTCGCGGTGCCGGCGCAGCCGACCGGCAAGGGCTACGAGATCTATGAGCTGGGCTCCACTGGGGTGAAGAGCGGCACCACCGCTCCGACCGCTGCCGCGTCGAAACCCGGCCAGCTGTTCGTTGATACGACCACACCGGCCGCGCCGGTGCTCAAGGTGTTCGACGGCACCAGCTATGTGCCGGTGGTGAGTCCAGCGCGGGTGCTGTCGATCGGGGACGATCTGGTCAATGCCGGCGCCGGGGGGCGAGCTTCACGGCCAAGGCGAATGCAGCGCTGGTGACGGCGACTTCGATCACAGCGGCGGGTGACCTGAAACCCGGCAACACGCTGGTGGTCACCCCCGGCACCGGTAGCCCGTTTGCGAACGCACCACTGGGCGCGTACATCTGGGATGGCACCAACTGGCTGCCGCTGGGTGGCGGCACGTTGCCGGATGCCACCACGACTGCCAAGGGTGTGGTGAAGCTGGCGCTCGACACTGATGTGCTCGAGGCTGGCGCACCGGCGCAGACGACGCCGGATCCGCTGGCGGTGGCGACCGCGGCGCAGCTGAAGGCCCTGGCCGGCGAGGTGGGCGCCCTGGCAACGGGCCATGCGCTGCTGGGCACCTATGACGCCAGCACCAGTGGTATCGCGACCGCCAATGCCGAGGCTGCTCGCGGAAGTCGAGCCGGCTTCACCACTGCGGCGAAGATTTCCAGCGGCACCGGCGCCAAGCCCGGCGACTACTTCGTCGTCACCACGGCGGGCACACCGACCGGTGATGCGGCGGCGATCAATGTGGCACTCAAGGCCGGCGACCAGATCCTGTTCGATGGCCAGGAATGGCGCATCGTGGGGATCGGCACCGCCGGCGGCGGTGATCTGCTGCACGGGCTGGTGGACGTGAATGATTCGGCGGTGGCGACCGTGGCAGACATCAAGGGCCTGCTGGTGCGCGACAACGCGATTGCCGATGGCCTGCCGGGTGCCTACCGCCTGGTGAGCGTGCTCGACTGCGGCACGATTCCCTGAACGCTGCTTGCCCTACATGGCCCCCTGGATAGGGGGCTTCTCTGTATTCCTGCATAGGAGCCATGTCCTTTTCGATCAAGCACAAGAACACGTCGGTGCCGGGCAAGGTCCCGCAGCCGGCGGACATCGAGCGCGGCGAGATCGCGGTCAACCTGGCGGACAAGAAGCTGTTCACCAAGGATGTCAACGATACGATCGTCGAGCTGGGCGGGGGCGGCATCACGATCGCAGACACGGCGCCGGTCGGGGCAAAGGCGGGTGACCTGTGGTTCGACAGCGCCAATCTGCGGATGATGATCCGCTATGACGATGGCTCGACGCAGCAGTGGGTGGTCACCAGCGGCACTCCTTCCGGTGGCGGGACAGTGCCTGATGCCACGACGACGGTCAAAGGCATTGTGCAGCTGGCCGATCAGGCGGCCTGGACGGCGGGCACTGCCGGGCGCGTTGTTGATGCGCCGACTCTCAAGACTCTCATTCTCAGCGCAGGTACTTGGTGATGGCAGTCGATTTTCCGGCAACGACGGGTCAACCAACCGATGGCAGCTTCAAGTTCACCGATCCCAATGGCCAGGAGTGGTCGTGGGATGGTACGGGATGGTCACCGGTGGCACCTGCGGCAGCGGCAGGACCACGCGTGTTTCAGCAGCCCACGGCACCAGCAAGCCCGCAGGCGGGGGATGTGTGGGTGGATACTTCAGATCCAAATCACGTCGATCGCGTTTTGAATGACGTATATATGTTTGGACAGAAAAGCAAGGGATACTTGAAAATGAATGGCGGCACCAACGCCGCGCCTACGGCCGCTTCAAGCGCCGCTGTGGCTGACCTAAGGTCTCGCGGCTGGACTATCACCACCAACTGATTCTCATCGTCATGGCCTCCCCCATCACCTTCGCTTCCAACAAGTCCGTCATCTGCCACGGTGCCGGCGCCGTGCATCTGGTGGACTACGAGCCCGGCACCAAGATCTGGACCGGGCAGCCCAATACCGAGGACTTCGATGATCCGATCGAGGCCATCAAGCGCGCCTGTGAGCTGGGCCTGAGCCCTGGCGAGACCACGACCTTCTGGCCCGAGGGCAAGTTCTACGACCCTGCGGGCAAGCGGTTCGTCGATGCACCGGCCGATGTGCCGATCTGGGAGCCTGATGGCGACTACCCGCAGGATGCGGTGGTGCGCCACCAGGGCCAGACCTGGCTGCACATCTCAGGCAAGCAGGGCGCACCGGATGAGGTGTATGACATCGATGCCGGGACGGGAGACTGGATCCCGGTGACGCTGCCTTGAGCTTCAACGGCCGTCTGCATAGGCGGCCTCATTCCATTGCTGCATAGCACATCATGACCAAGTACGTTCACAAGCATTCGAGCACTGCCGGAAGCAAGCCCACGGCTGCGGACCTGGAGCGCGGCGAGATCGCGGTCAACCTGGCGGACAAGAAGCTGTTCACCAAGGATGCCAGCGATGCGATCGTCGAGCTTGGTAGTGAAGATTCTGTAATTATTGCGGCTTCCGCGCCACCAATTACGCGTGCGGGTCAGCTTTGGCTAAATAATGCTCAGCCAAGCGGCCCGGCGTTGATGGTAGCTCGGCTGGAGCCCGTGGCTCCCATGCCAACTACTATTTATGTTCCACCAGCCAATATGTATTTTAGCAGTGGAACACTTTATTCCGATGCCAGTGGTGCTTATCGGGCTCTAACTGGCGGCTCTCACGGTGGCGCAAGCCTCGCTGCGATTGCGGCAGCAAACCCAGGAACATTCGCGGTTGAGCCTGCTTACGATCCGAATCCTCCGTCGGTTTTGCGCTGGGTGGATGTCTTCGAGAACTTCGTTATTGACGATCACCATGCGCTTGCTCTTGAGGTTTACCCAGATGCCACGCAGACCCCTAATTTCAATGCAACCATTAAAGACAAGAATGGGGCTGGGGCAGACCTATTTGTGGACTATGGCGATGGCCACATTGAGCTATTTAGCGTTCCAGGAGGGAACAGAGGTATAGACACTAGCCATCAATACGCCAATTCCGCGGCCAAGCAAACTATCAAGCTATACACAAAAGCCAATCTTGAAGTGGTTGTTCCTGTCGGATTACTGGCCAAACTAGGGCCGCAAGGGAAAAATTTTCCGAATTTGACTGACTTTGGCGCCAGTAAATACTACGATCCAGCCACTCCAAATCCAAACTGCATAGACACTACAGTAAGTTTCTCTGGAATAGAAGATGGTAAAAACATGTTCGCAGGCTGTACATTTTCACAGGCTTCAGACAGATTGGGGACCCTTGAACCACGCAATCTTTCGCTTGAGGGTTGCTTCTCCGGCTCGCTATTGACGCGTGACGCTAACATCCGCAGCCTTACCACGAGTATCAAGAATGCGTCATCAATGTACTATAATTGTGTTCATCTTGCGTCAGCCAGCCTGATATTGAACCCCACTGGGACATTAGTGGACATGATGTTTGCTGGTTGCTCGGCGCTGAGGTCACTTCTAAATGCAAATGGACAGTTTTTGAGCGCTAAGTGGATGGTTCGCAACTGTTCGATGTTGACTAGCTTTAGCTTTAATGCTAACGCAAATACGCGATTCTGCAGGACATGGGAAGGCGCGTTTGATGGGTGTGCGTTAAGCCAGACTTCGGTTGACAACATCCTGGCAAAGCTTGATAAAGATAGCCTACAAGCTAACAGCCATAACATTCTGCTCGGCGTGACGGGCGGAACCAATGCAACGCCGGGGGCAAATGGGCTCGCAGCTATAACTAGTCTCACTGCTCGCGGCTGGACCATCACCCACAACTGACCTCTTCCCCCGCCTCGGCGGCGGCGTCAAGCAAACGTTGGCGGATGCGCTGGCGTTCGCGCCATGCTGTCCACTCTTTTGTGGGGCGGCCTTGTGGATGCGGCGCACTTGGCACCACTGCATCTGCGATGGCGCGAAGTTCGGCGGCGCACCCAATGCGCATCATTCCAGTCTTGACTACTTCAGGTATGTGATTAGCCTCGCAATAGGCTTCCGCCATCACTTCCCATAGTGGCTTTGGCTCAGCCATTGTTCGCATCCTCCGCCTGGGTTGCTCTCGGCGCTGCATTCCACGCCTCTGCTGCAAGAGCATCCAGCGCTTCAATGTCGCGTCCGTAGTTGCTGCGAAATTCGATCATCCATTCGCCGCAGCAGTCACCAGTGCATTGCGCCCACTTCTCGTAGATGCTGTTGATGTTGAGGCGTGTCGGCACTTGTCCGCATGGGCAAGACTTGAGAGGTTCAGGCATTGGTCTTCTCGAGGGTGCGACTAGGGCAACGAGCCCAGAAGCCATGACCGGCCGCATAGTCGATCAGCCCTCGGCGGCGCATGTCGCTCATGCAGCGGCGGATGCTATTGCGTGTGTAGTAGGAGCCGAGCGCATCAAGGATCGAGCGCATGTAGTGACCGAAGCCGGGGCGGAGGTGCTCCCAGATGGCGCGCTCCAGCGCTGTGCCGGTCCAGTCGTCGCGATTCAATCCCCCACCTCCCCCGCCTCGGCGGCGATGGCGCGGAGTTCATGCGAGTTGGGAGATGCGGCATCCGCACCCCACCTGACTCCATTGTCGTTGTAACAGTCCTCCCAGGCGCGGGCGTCCCCCGCCTGCGCCAGCCGCTCCAGGATGGCCGCAGCGGCAGCCTGCCACCGGTCCTTGTATCCCATGTGCATCGGCTGGTTAAAGGCATTGCGGGCCAGCTCTCCCAGCTCTGCCAGGGTTAGCGGTTTTGGCTTAGCCATTGTTCACCTCCTCCGCTTGGGCAGCAATGTTACGAAGCTCTTCCGATGATGGGAGCGTGGAGAGCAGCCCTCCCGCTCCCCATGCATGTGCATCTCCAGCATCGGCCAGGTGCTTCAGAAGCGCAGCCGCTGCCGCCTGCATGCCAGCCCGATGCCCGGCCACGTGCGCGGCGTCCTCGTCCCAATCGTGATGAGGTTCAGGATGCCAGGCGTTGAAGGCCGTGGTGTAGGCCGCGTCGTACGCGAGACTGGCGATGCTGGTGAGTTCGTCCAGGGTTGGTGGCGTGGAATCGGTCATGCGCTATTGAGCGTTTGCCAACGTGTGGGCTTGCATAGCGCACAATAGGTGGGAACAACGCTTTGAGTCAACAATGCGCCTGGGGTACGCCCGCTGCAGCACCGACGAGCAGGCTGAAGCCCTTGTCGCCCAGGTGACACGGCTGCGGTCCGCCGGCTGCGATCGGGTGATCGAGGAGCTGGTGAGCGGCGGCCGCAACGATCGTGAAGGCCTGCTCGAGGCGATGACGCTGGTGCGCCGCGGCAGGGTGAAGGCGCTGGTGATCACCCGGGTCGATCGGCTTGGTCGTGATGCCGCCTATGCCGATCAGCTGATCGCTCTGTTGGCGCGGGATCCTCGATTTTTCAGCGAAGCGACACCAGCGGAGCAGCGGGCGTTGTTTCGCGGCGTGCTGGCTTCGGTGCAGGTGCTGCCGGGAGGGCGATGCCGTGCTGTGCGGCGTAGCTCCTGACGCGTTGCTCGACAGCTTGCTGGAAGGTCAGTTCAGCGCGACGGCGTGACGTGGTGTCCACTGCAGCGTGACAACTGCAAGCAGTGTACCGCACGATGGACACGAAAAAACCCTGACCGTTCGCAGCGGCCAGGGTTTGGGACCATTAAGCAAGCCGGGTCGATGACCCGCCTGCAGTTTACACCAGGGCGGGCTGGGGTGCTTGCTGGAGGACAGGCGGCTGCTCGGCGGCCTTGTTCTGGGGCACCAGGCAGATCATGTCGTTGTCGAACTCGACCTTGTAGGTGTCGCCGGTGACAGCACCGATCTTGCTGAGGTAGGCCTTGCCGACGCTGATCGTGTTGGTCTTGCTGACGGTGAGCACGCCAGTGGCGACACGACGGGGGCGGGTCGGAGCGAAGCTGTGACCGTTGGCTTCCAGCATGGCTTCAAGGAAGGCGGGCACATCGACGCGTTCCTTGCCTTCCTTGGTGAGGGCGAGATAGCCGCAGGCACGGGCTTGCTCGGACTTGCTCTTGCCGTCGAGCTCGGCGGCCTTGTTGAGCAGAGCGGGGCCGGTGAGGCGGGGAGTGTCGGGCATGGAGGACACGAGTGTTCGAATGCAAGTGTAAGCGGTATCGCGTGCAGCTGGCGAGAGGAGCCATGCAGCGCGCGTGCTGTCTGTTGCGGTTTACGCGGCAAACTGCCAGGCGCGCAATGCGGTGCGCTGCGTGGACCGGCGAGCGCGGCGAGGGAGCTCCACTGGCAGGGAGCGATCACGGCTGCCGATCATCTGGCGAGTGAGGCGGTGCACCTCATCGGCGAGGTCGTGGATGCCGCGCTGACGCAGGAGGCCTTCGATGGTGAACAGCGCGGCGGTGGGTGTCACGCCGGCACCGGAGCAAGCCGCGGCGGGAGGGATGGGCTCCATCCCGGCAGCGGCAGGGGCGTGCTGTCGATCATCGCTGGTGGACACCAGTCGCTCAGCAGGGGATCGAGGCGCAGCTGCTGGATCGCATGCCGTTCGAGCTGGGCAATGTGGTCCTTCGTGCAGTTCAGCTGCTGGGCGATCTGGGAGGGGTTGAGCGGCGGGTCGTTCAGGTAGAGCGAGCGCAGGATGAAGCGTTGCTGCGGTGTCAGCGCTGCGCGTCCATGGATCGCCTGGTCGAGACATCGCCTGAGATCGTGTTCTTCCAGAGTATGAGCGCCATCATCGCCAATGACGTTGTGGCTGAGGACGCCGCGCTCGTCTTCGTCGGCCTGCGGGTCGATCGCGATGATCCTGTTCATGTGGAGTGCCTGCTCCACCTCGAGGATCTGCTCCTCGCTGAGCTCGGTGGCGGCCGCCAGTTCGGCGAGCGTGGCCGGCCGGCCGAGCTCCTGGCTGAGGTCGCGGCGGGCCCGGGTGAGCTTGCGGATCGCCGTGTGCATGGCCGCCGTCAGCCGGATCGTCGTCGACTGCTGGTGGCAGATCTGTTGGCAGGCAGCCATCGCGTACCACGTGGCGTAGCTGCTGAAGCGGAAGCCGCGGGTGGGATCGAAGCGCTTGCAGGCGGTGATCAGATTCTCGAGGGCCGCCATCGCCAGGTCTTCCAGTGGGATGCCGTGGCCGTCGAACTTGGCGGCGTTGTGCAGGGCCAATCGCTGGTTGGCCAGGACGAAGGAATCCAGCGCTCGCCTACCTTCTCGCTGGATGGAGCGCGGCGCTGCATCGGGCCCGCCGGGCCATTGCTGCCAGGTCTGGATGGTTCTGCCGAGCTCGATTTCCTGTTCTGGGGTCAGCAGGCGGTATCGCCCGGCCGTCCGCTTGAGCGCCTCGAAACCGTCCAAGGGAGGAGGGATTGCCGTCCTGATTCTCGCATGGCGAGCAGCCAGCTGCAGAACTGCTGTACTCTGCTGGGAAGCAGCAAGGAGGGCTGCACCATGATCCTTTCCCCTGAAGCTGAATTCCGTCTTCGCCAGATTGCGCTGGAAGCTGAAGAGCTCGACGCCCCGCAGCTTCGTAAGGTGCTCGTGCGCACCTGGCAGCTGTGGCTCACGGAACGCCAGACGCTCCGTGAGGCCTTGGCCGCCGAGGGCATCGCGATGAACGTCGAGGTCAACGGCGCTCATCCGAAGCAGCTGGCCGCCAGCCTGGGCTGAGGGGATTCCTACCCTGAGCCCGAGGCTGGGGTGGCATGGCATTCATCACGGGAAACAGCGGCACCTCGACGGGCGCGCACCTTGATTTCCGTGTCTTCGATCCGGCGAAGGGGTCGTACATCGACCCCAACCCTTTCGCCGGCCGCCTTCTTGTCGGTGGCAAACGCCTGAGCGATCAGTTTCAGGTCACTTCTCCGTATGGCGATCGCGTGCATCCGGTGCATGGCGATCGACGGATGCATCACGGCATCGACTACGGAACACCAGAAGGGACGAGAGTCGATTTCGAGGGTGGCACGTTCAAGGGCTGGTCGTTCGACAAAGGCGGCGGCGGCCACATGGGCGTCTTTGGGTTCACTGATGCCAACGGCCGGCAGCTTGAGGCTGTCATGTTGCACGGCAGTGACCCAGGCAAGGGCGCGCCATCGGCACCACCTGCTGGCGGAGGTGGATCCTCGGGCTCCAGCGGCGGCGGGGATGCTGAGCCGATCCCCATGCCGGAGCCGATCAAGCCGCAACCGATCAAGCCGCCGGAGCCGATCCAGCCATCGCAGCCGCTCACTGCGGGCGGGAGTGCGACGCCGCAGATGGGTGAAGGCCAGAAGCTGTGGGAGTCCCTGCAGAAGGACAGCCATCGCAAGGCCGGTGATCAGCGCATGCAGCTGCTGGTGCAGTTGATGGCTGGCGGGTTGAAGGATTTGTTCGGAGGCTTTGGCTGATGGACAACGCGCACCCGAGCCATCAGGTCCGACGTGACAGTAGTGAGCACGGCCGCCTGATTCCCAGGTACGCCGGAGAAGCGTTCCTGCACATGGCGGGATCTCACGATGTGCCACGTTTGCGGCGGCTGGTGAGCGATGAGGCCTACAAGAAGCCGCCATCGGCCAGTGTGAAGGCCGAAGTGTCGACCTGAGGCCGCAGCCCGCGTACGATGGGCCGGACACGCCATTGATCATGGAGTTGACCATCGAAACCGCTGCTTTGGCCCGGGCGGCCGAGGTGGCTGCCGGCGCCGGGCTGACAGTGCTCGCGATCGCTGCGCTGACGCCGCGGCTGATGCGGCCACTGGAGCGCCGGGTTGATGAGCTTGAGCGGATGCCTGAGGCACTGAGCCGCGAGATCCAGAAGGCCTTCCTGACGCTTCAGGGCGAATCGCGAGATCTGCAGCAGCGTATCAGCGCCGTGCTGCAGCGAACTGGTGAGGCCCTCGAGCAGATCGGCCAGCAGCAGGATGGACTCACGCAGGTGCTCACCGGCGTGCAGGCTGCCCAGGTTGCGCTCAACGCCCAGGACCAGCAGTTCCAGGCGGCGCTGCTGGAGATGAATGAGCGACTGGGGCGCCAGTCGGAGGTGCTGAGCCGGCTGGTCGAGGTGTCGCAGCGTCCGCCGGCGATGCCGACACCGCCGGATCCGTGGAGCGGCGGCCTGACGAGTGAACTGAATGAGCGACTGGCCGCTCAGCGCGAGGAGTTCCTGCGCCGCCAGGCTGAGCGCGGCCGCGCCTTCCAGGCTCCGCAGCCGGAGGGAGCCCAGTGAAGCTGCTCGTGATCGGACTGACGAGCGACGCCCCCGGCTGCGGAAAGAGCACCGCGGCCTTCGCGATCCATGCGTGCCGCGATGGCTGGCACACGGTGCCGTTCGCCAAGACGCTCAAGACCATGACGCGAGCATTGCTGGCGGACATCGGCATGAGTGAGCCGGAGATCATTCATCACATGAATGCGGGCAAGCAGGACATCATTGATTCACTGGGCACGAGTGCGCGGCGGGTCATGCAGGTACTGGGCACCGAGGTGGGTCGTCATATCAGTGAAGACTTCTGGGTACGGATCTGGATGAAGCGAATCCTTGATCTTGAGCTTGTTAATGCCAAAGGAGTCATCGTTGATGACGTTCGATTTCCCAATGAGGCAAAAGCCATCAAGCAAGTTGGCGGCGAGTTGTGGCGCATTCAGCGCGACAGTCATATCAAGCTGGATGTGACACATGCCAGTGAAGGCAGCTTGCGGCATTTTGCCGTGGATCGCATTATCGAGAACAGCAGTTCGGTGCGCGATTTTGCAGCGGCTGTGAAGACGGCCCTGCATGCTGCTGAACGGCGTCACCTCGAGGCGTTGGATCTTGCTGATGTTGGAGGACGCTGAAATGGGTACCGTACGCACACTGCCATTGGCTGTCACCATGGAAGGACTTGATTTCACCACGTATCAGATGAAAGCTCGGGAGACTGGGATTTGCCCTGCGATTGGCGGCTCGGAAATTTATCCGTGTCTAGGTCTCGCATCAGAGGTTGGCGAGTTGATGGGGAAAGTCAAAAAGATATATAGAGATCATAAAGGCCAGTACACAACAGAAGATCTTGATGCTATTGCCTCTGAGGTGGGGGACTGCATGTGGTACTTGGCGACGATTGCCACGGAGTTGGGAATTTCACTCGAAGGCTGTGCGCGAGGCAATCTGGAAAAACTCGCCTCACGCAAGGCTCGTGGAGTGCTCGGTGGTAGCGGGGATAATCGATGACAGTAGATTTCGTTATTCGTGTTGTCCCTGGTGGTGGTAACATCGGTCGTTTTTGTTGGCGTAATTCCATGCCGTTTCCTTGCCGTCCCTGGACTTGGTGCTTTGGCCGATGCTGGTGGGCGAGGGCTTGAGACCCGAAGGCTCGCGGATGCACGAGGATGGCCCACTGGTTCTCGAGCCGCGGGCCCTCTACGATTCGGCACTGGCTGGCTGGGCCCGGCGACCCGGCGATGCCACGGCGATCCTGATCTATGACGGGCCGCTGCTGGTTGAAGCGTTGGTCGCCGATGGAATGAGCGAAGAGGAGGCGATTGAATGGATCGGCTACAACATCGAAGGTGCGTGGCTCGGGCCTGGCATGCCGATGGTGCTTAACCGCATTGCACAGGATAAACTGGATGAGGTGCTGGAGAGTCTCTAGCTGGTAGACTGTTCGTCCATCCGACGAGATCAATGCGTCAAACGCGAGTCGCAACACCAGCAGAAGTCAAGCGAGCGCTGGAGCTGGCAGCCGAAGGCATGAGCTCGTTTGACATTGCCAAAGAGCTTGGCAGGAACGATCGCACGGTCCGCGACTGGCTTCGGCGTGGTCATCCGCGTGCTCCATCCATCAAGCCGAAGGAGCGCAGCAACATTCATGACTACGGAACGCGGGTGTCAGCGCTGCTCGAGCCGGAGGCCCTGGAGCGATTGGATGTTGTCTGCCAGGAGCAGGGCGGTGTTCCGCGTTCATTCGTGATCAGGAATGCTGTTGAGCTCTATCTCGATGCCATGGACCGCTTGCGTGGTGGCAGCAGCCGCCCGCTCGATGTCCGTGGCTACCGGCCGGGGTCTTGAGTCATGGCGCGAAGCCATCGTCGCCAGAGTCGCTGGGGGCGATCGGGAGATGACTTCAAGATCTTCCATCGCCGGCAGTTGGTTGAGGTCTACATGGGCGACTCGTGGGTGCCTGGGTGGGTGGGCAAAGTCGGCAAAGATCGAATCGAGGTCGACCTTAAGCGCGGAGGTACGACCTGGGTCTATGACGCGCGCAATGTTCTTGTGATCTGAAAACCATGGCATCTGACAAAGCCGCACAACTCGAAGAAGATCTGGTGATTGCCAAGCAATTGCCGATTGCAAATCCAAAAGATCCAGACTATGTCAATGCAGGGCGCCTGCTTATGCGGTATCCGTCTGCACAGGATGGGCAGTTTGGTGCAGAGGTTCGCTTGATCGTCTTGGCTCGGTTGAACAACTGGAACATGGAGCTGCGTGAGCTGTTCGAGATTTCCAGAGAGATCTGGGCCAATGGGTATCGGCCCGCTCATTTGCATGAAGCTTACGGCAGTGGAGCCGATGCTAGTTCTCCTGGTTGATCAGCATGCAATTCTATTGCCCTGAATGCGGCGCGGAAACCCGCGTCATGGAAACACGAATCACGCAGGGCCTGGGAATGCGGCGTCGGCGCATTTGCGAGTCAGGCCATCGCTTCACGACACGGGAAGTGCCCGTGAAGGAGCTGAATGAATTGTTGCGGTTAAAGGCTTTGGCAGAGCCGAACGATGTAGTCCTGGAGTTGACGCCGATCAAGAGAGACGAGCAATGGGAGTCCGTGGCCCTCACCTACAAACCAGTAGGTGTCCACAGCTTCCTCTCTGGGTCTCGGCGTCTGGAAGGAAAGCAGTCCGCGCTCGCATTGCGGAGCGTTGCGGATCTTGCGCAGGATGCCAATGGGTTGCTCGCCCCAGAAGGCCCGGGCGCCATTGAGGGCCTCGAAGGTGATCTGGCTGATCGGATCGTGCCAGAGGTGAGGGCCAATCGGTGAGCCGAAGCGAAGTTCAAGGCGTGCGGAAGGAGCGAGTGTCGCCATGTTCGAAGCGTGTCTCTTGCCGTTGCAGGCCGCGGGCCTGGTTGATGGAGGCCTGATTCAGGCCGCCTGCATCACCGCGAGTGAAGGCCGGCGGTGGTGCTTCGGGGTTCTGGGCCTGACTCTTGGAGCGCCACCTGGCGGCTGCCACACGAGCACGAGCGTAGGATCCGCTGCCACCACCATCGGTGGCCTGACTGGAGGGGCGACCACGTCCGCGGCCGGGGAGTGTGGCGCCGGAGAAGGATCGTGCGGCCATCAGTACCCCGCCAGATCACTGGGGTTGATGGTGACGCCATGCCTGGCGGCCTGCTCGATAATGTCGAGGTAGCTGGGCACCTGATCCTTCGGCTGCGGAACGGGCGGTGGCGGCGGAGGCGGGACGTTGACCTCTCCGGTGTAGATATTTCCCCAGCTGTCGGAGTCCCACGATGTGGTCTCAACGCCAGGCAGTTGTTGTGACATGGAGGCTCTCCAGCTGCGCTCAGGGTACGGGCATTCTGCGCAGCTCCAGCCATGCCACATCACCAAGCTGCAGGAAATCTAAAATCTCGCTCTTCTTCAGGAGCCTGTGATTGCGGACATAGCGATAGAAGACCGCGGGGCCTGTGGTGGTGAAGCAGATGTGCTCGGCAGTGGGCCACCACAGGACCTGGAAGCCATCGAGTTGCCAGAGGCAGCGGGAGAAGAGGCGATGCAGGGCGTCGGAGGTCTTGCGCAGGGCTGCCAGGGTGGCCTTGTCGAGCGGCGTCGGGTGACCACTGGCGATGTAGTGGTGGAGCAGGACGTGCGGGCTGTTGCGGGTGATCGAGCGCTCAGGACGCAGCCAGCGGCCTTCCATGTCGATCGGCTCGGGATCGATCGCCAGGGCGTCGATGCGGCACAGGGGATGGAGCTCAGGCATTGAACCTCCGGGTTAGCAGCGGCTTGATGCGCGCATGGGCGGTGCCGATGTGGCAGTCGGCTTGCCAGTCGAAGGGGAGTTCTTCGGTGAGGAGAATGCGGCCGAAGCTGCGGAAGTTTTCGCAGAAGCAGCGGAGGCGATCTTCGTCGATCTCGATGCCGAGCTTGCGGGGGAGGTAGAAGGTGGTGGCGGGTGCTGCGGTGTTGACGCGCACGAAGCTCTGGTTGTGCTCGGACCAGCGCACCATCGGTAGTCGGCGGTAGTGGATGGCGAAGGGGAAGCTGAAGAGCAGTGGCTCACGCCGGTGGAGCTCGGTGTGGCAGATCAGGAGAATCGCCTCACTGCAACGATCGGTTAAGTATTCCTTCAGCAGTTTGCGAATCTGTTGGCGGGCGATCCTCGCGCTTGGATGTACCTGCAGGAAGATCCGTCCATGCCAGGGCTCCTCGAACGATCGCTCGACGGCCTCCACGGGAAACCAGGAGCCGGCTTCGATCAGGGCCTGGCGCCTGGGGCTCGAGCAGGGATCGAGGTCGATGATCGGCAAGGTGCGACGCAGCGCATCGAGGTAGGCCTGCTCCGGGGTGAACAGCTGCTCATCGGGTGACTCGATCACGGCGAAACGGTCCTGGGGTAGGGGCCCGTCGGCGTTCACCTGGGGCGGTGTCGAGAGGATCTGGAAGCGCTCAGGCACGCGCGGCGTCACGGAGCACGGCATCCAGCTGCATGCCGGGGGAATCGTTGTCGAGCTCGTAGGCGCGCAGGCCGGCGGGATCGGCGATCGCGATCAGCGTCTTGCCCTTGGGGAGAGCCTCCAGCCGGGCGAGCAACCGGCGGAAGGTCTCGCGCAGATCCTCGTCGCTGTTGCGTTCGGCGAGGTCCATCTGCGCCTTGAGGCCCTCAGCGGATTCCCAGATTGCGCCCTGGTCGAAGGCGGTGAAGACGAAGAAGCCAGGGCCGCGCTTGCGACGAATGGCTTTGCTCTGGCCGACGATGTCATCGAGCACAGCGGTGCCGATCGCCCGGGCCATGCCGATGGCGGTTTCGGAATCGCCAGGCTTGAGACCGAAGAGCCGGCGGGCGAGATCAGTGCGATCCATCGGCGATGAGCTCGAGTTGCTGGGGGTTGGCCTTGCGCCGCGGCCGGCGCTGCAGGCGCGGCTTGGTGCGGATGGCTTGGGTCTCGAGGCCTGGGAAGAGCCAGGCGCCCTGCAGCCGATCCGGTGCAATCAGGCTCCAGTGGACTTCGATGGCGGTCTCGCTCTGGTAGAGCTCGCCGAGGCTGGTGAGGCGGTGAACGGAGACCCGCTCGCGGCGGCCCGGCTGGCCAGCGGCATCGAGCCAGGTGACCTGGACGGAGTTGGAGGTGATCGTGGCGTCGGAGATGAAGCCGGCGCGGCGACCGATCATGCCGTCGCGCCGGGTGTCACGGACGAGAGCGGAGCTGCCGCCATGTCGGGTGACGAGCAGGTTGGGCCGGACCTCGACGTGGCGCATGAGGCGGACGTTGTGTCCGGCCGAGTCTACTTCAGCTGCTCCTCCTCAGCGCACGCAGGGAATCGGAAAGCTCAAGGCTGCGACGGCGCAGAGATTTGGTCGGTTCCTTGCCAAGAGCCCAGCCGTGTTCATCAAACAGGGTTTGGGCGTCAGGGCTTTCTGCGACTTGAAGGATTTCGTTGGCGCGCTCGAGGAAGCGTTCGCATTCCTCGACGCAGCCACGGATGTTGTCAATGTGCATGATTCAGAAGGCCTCCTCGTCTGAGAGCGCGGTTTCGCTTTCGGGTGCATACGCGGAGCCGAGGGTCTTGCCTTTGACGGCGCCATTGCCGAGCAGGTCAAAGCCCTTGAGCTGGACGTGAACGCGAGATTCGTTGTTGTATTCGTAACTGGTGAGCACGCCAGCGCAAAGCAGGCGAGTGCCTTTCTTCTGCTGCAACAGCATCTGTGCGAGTGCATCAGGCCCTTCGCTCTTGGCGAATTCAGCGCAGACGTTGACCCAGGCGGTGGGGGAATCGCTGTCGCGGGGACCGCTGTGGTAGGGGATGGCGACGGACACTCGATCGCCGCGGGGGTTCATCTCGGGATCCTTGTTCGTGTTCCCGGCCACGATCGCGGTGAGCTCGCTTTCCTCTTTGGCGACCGCGGTGTCGGCGCTGCCTGGAACCCGGAGCAGGGTGAAGTGGGCGCGGGGTTCGGCAAGGTTGCGGTTGGAGTCGTTGCCGGCCGGGCAGGTCTCGAGCAGGCCCTGGAAGAGGAGGAGCTGGCCGTCGTAGGCGGAGATGTCGGGGACGGGCGTGGCGCCGTTGGGAAGAAGCGTGAGGGGCTGGTGAAGGCGCTTGAAGGCCAGGCCGAAGGTGCCGTCTGCCAGGCGCTGAACGCGGCCGGTGCCGAAGACGAGGCGCATGGAGGTGGGGGTGTGTTGTGGGGCGTGCGGATCGTACACCTGCGTGGTGGGGGGTGTCCAGCGGGGTGTACAGAGGTGGAATTAGGCGGGGGCTGTCTGCACGCGCCGGTCAGCCAGCCGGTCGGCAGCCGGGCCTGCGGCCCTGCCGTCCGTCTGTCTGTCCGTCGCTTGGCGGGGGGTGTGGGGAAATCGGGAGGTGGCCGACCGATCGGCGAGTCTCACCGGGGCGGAAGGCGTCTGCTTGGACAGGTGCTCGGGCGGCGCTGGCCGATCCGGCGCAAGAGCCGCGGTGGTGACTGGGGTGGATCGGCCAACTGGGGTGCACGGGTGGGCGACCGATCGGTCGGCGGCGGAAGGTGTAGGCTGGACGATCTGAGAGATGCCCTCGCTCCTTAAGGGAAGTAAAGGGGTAGGGAGTCTGTATCTATATCTATAAAGATTATACCAGAATAGCCCATAAAAAAGAGTCTCATTGTAGAGACTCAGCAGGGATTGAACGGAGCCGGGGGGGGGTGGTCAGAAGTCGAACTCCTCCGTGGCCGGGCTCGCTTCGCCGAGGGTTGGGACGTAGGTGGCGGCTGAAGCGTTGCCTCTGCGCTCGATGCGACCGGCGCTGACCAGGGAGGCAAGTGTGGTTTTGATGGTTGTGTCGGATGCTTTCTGATCGCTTGATTCACGAACGAGGCGAGTGAATGTGCCACGTTGAATGCCTGGGTAGTTGGCAAGCAGTGTTCGTGGTGAGACGTCTGGTGCTTTGGCGCGGTAGCCGTTCCAGTCTTCAATGAGCTTGCGAAAGAGGAAGTCACTCAGGGATTCCTGGGGCTCATCATCGGTGCCGGTGCTCTCGACGACGCGGACCTCTGGCTTGCTCATGAAGTCAAGCAACAGCTGTCGCGATTTACCTTGACCACGTAGCTTCCTGATTTCTGTTTTGATGAGTCGTTTGTCTTTGTCGTATTCAAGATGAATGAGAGCTGAGGTCTCTTCACCGATTCTGCTGATGCCTTGAGTTTTGCCATTGTCATGGGAATGGTGAATCCAGAGCAGCGCCGCGTTGTGTTTGTAGACGATGCGGTTGCAGCAGCGAAAGTATTGCAAGATGCGTTGGTCGCCGACTTTCACATCGTCAGGGCAGACGGCTTTCAAGGAGTCGATGACGACAATGGAATAAGGGCGGCCGTTGTCTCTGGCTTCCTTGAGCTTGCGATCAAGTTCGACAAGACCTCTGAGGCTTAGCTCGAATGGAGCAATGCCTTGCTCGAAGTCTTCAAACCACCAGTCAATTCGGTTGAGCAGTGGCTCGTTGCTCATGAGTGACAAACTTTCTAGCATGTTGCACGTGTTATCGTGACCGATGCTGAGCATGTCGGTCTGGATGAACAGTGCCTGGGTCTTGTCCCAGTTGTCAGAGTTGCAGAATGTTCCTGAGTCGGCAAAGCTGTTGAGAGTTGGATCGCCAAGCGCGGCTCGCACGAGATGAATGGCGAGCTGGGTCTTGCCGCAGCCGGGTTGGCCGTACAGGATGTGGTCGGTGCGTTGCAGCAACCAGTTGGGGACAAGGAAAGGAATGGAGCGGGCTCGATCGGAAGGTGTGATCTTGGTCAATTTGTATTGAATGTTGCGTTTGGGACGGATGCCCAGTTCGTAGGCCAGGCGCTCAAGCAGGGAGAGGTCTAGGCGTTCTGCGCTGCGGTTGTAAAGCTGGCTTTCGTAGAGGTGTTTGAGAATGTTGTCCTCAATGGTGCGGAAGTCTCTGTCATCGCACGGCAGCCATAGGCCCTCGGCCCAGAATTCTCGATATGCGCGCAAGCGAAAGAGTTGATCGAAGTGATCGGGTTCTTTGGTTTCTGGTTGTGCTTCGGATTCTTTTTCTTTGAGAGCGGTAGCTCTGTGTTTGGCAAGCGCTGCTTTGCTAATGGAGTCGGGGACGTTGCTGTTGTAGCTGCGAGTTTCTTCGAGCGCTGTTGAGTCCAGGGTCATGGCCGACCCCAGCGTCTTGCCAACCGCGGTAAAGTCGTTCTTGTACGGACATTCTTCGCGCCATTCGGGGCAGATGTCATCAGCAATGACGAAAAGTGCAGGCAGCTCAACATCGCGTATGGCTTCGAAGCGCTTGAGTGTGACACGTTCTCCGGTGTGCTGACCCTGGTTGTGCCAGACCAGGAAGGCATCCTCGAGGTGGTGGATGTTTTTGGCGACGGCGCAGAAGACGGGAAACCAGTACTTTTCGTAGCCCAGGCGTCCAGCTCCATGCTGAGAGCCTGGCAACTTGCTGCGCAACAACCAGTCCGCGCGAGAGATGTCGTTGTTGGTGAACTCCAGGTTCAGCGCTGCTGATCGCTGCCTTTCGTGGCGTTCAACCTCAGCGAGCGCGGCATCCTGGGCTGTCTCGATCCAATTCCATGGCAGTGGTTGTGCTTCAGGGTTCTGCTGGACTTCGCTCTGGTCATTGCCGTAGAACAAACGCTCTGGTGTCTGGCCGGCCCAGTCGCTGAGTGTGAACGGCAGTCGATCGGCGATCTGCGCAAAGATATGCTTGTAGTGGTTGCGATCGTCAATCGGCTTACCAATGTTGAAAATGGCGCGGAAGCTGTCATCGCATGGCTTGCCTTCAGCCAGGCGCTTGCCTGTGCGGTGACTGACGCTGGTGTAAGTGGCCAGGCAATGTTGCTTGACGATTGGGTAGCACCAGAAGTCATCGATCGGTATGTCGCCGTCAATGTCCAGGCAGATCAGCTGGGCGCACTCGATGTCTGTTGCCTTGCGTCCACCGTTGGTTGTTACGCCACAGAGAAAAGCTTTGCCGCTGCTGACGTGGTGGAGCAGTTGCTCGATTGTGGCATCAACTGCACTCCACGGTTGGCGTTCCGCTTCCTTGAAGTCGGATGTCTTGTTATGATGCGCAGGATGTACACTGACGCGAAACGCCACATCTGGTGCCATGGAGCGGGAGAATCACCAGATACAGTGTACACTATGGCGACTACGCTTGATCGGGCATAGGGTGTTACGATTGCTGCAGTCACAGATGGCGGATAAACGATGGCTCTTGAGCGCAATCGCAATTTTGGCGCTGTTGTCGCCTATGCGTTGGACGTCTTGTCTGGCAATGGCGTGGTGCGGGCGTCACAGCGTGAGCTTTCGCGCTCCATTGATATTAGTCCAACAATGTGCGGACGATACCTGAAAGGTCTTGTTGATCCGTGGACCGTGGGCGCTGGCACCATGCTGGCCCTGGCCAAGGTCGCACGGCTGGAGCCCAGCTCGCTGTTCGCCTGGATCGAGCGCGGCCGGGATGCGGCGATGGAGATCGAAGCCCGGCTCCGATCTTGCTCTGCCTACGCGACCAGCCTCGAGCTGGCCGAAAAGCTCGTTCGCCGGTTGAAAGAGGAGTCTCACGAGTCCAAGGCGGAACCTGACTTGGAGTCGTTGCGCCAGCGCCTGGCTGCAGAGCGTGAGCTTCTGGGTCCGCGGTTTGATTTACTGCTTGCTGGAGTGGACGGCGCAGCAGCTGCAGTGGAAGCACTCGAAAGTGGAACGTTTCTCGAGGAAGCGGATCTCGTTGCGCTGGAGCGTGTTCTTGGTAGCTAGAGTGGTCGTGTAGTAAAGTGATTCGCGACACGCGGCCTAGGAGTGAATCTGAATCTTAAGCGCACAGAAGCGTCGGATGCGCTGCAGCTAATTCTAACACTGACTCCGCGGTCAGGGATTGATTGTGTCTTTTGTCGCGTGCTAAAGGAGCGACCTGGGCGCCTGGTCGAGTGGCATGGGTCCGAGGATGGCACCAGCTTCTGGGCTGAGTTTGTTTTGCCGGACAATGCAGTATGTGAATTCTTAGTGGAACAGCTGGAGGCGGAATCGGTGATCGAGGATCGAGCGCGACTGCACCGTCTGGTGGAACACCTGGAAATTGAACTGGACAGCGCGATCGGCGACGGTGATCGCGTGGTCGGTTAAAAAAAACAACGAAAGATCCCCCGTATTACGAAGTGTAACGTGGGGGATCTGTGTTGGTGGATTGTCAGGCAGCAGCCAACACAAGCTCGGGCGTGGGTTCAGGTTGGCGTAGTTCATGCACGCTGTTCCAGAATTGCTGGCACAGACGCAATGCATTGGCGCGCTCTTGCTCGCGCTCCCAGGGATCAACCCAATACTCACGAGCACCGGTCGGAGTGCCGACGATGATGTGCAGCTTGGCGATCTCGATGTTGAGCGTCTCCTTGATCGCTTCAGCATAAAGGCACAGCTGGCGCACGGTCTTCTTGTACTTCTTGAAGTTGGTACCTTGGCCGGATGGCACGGGGATACTGCGTTGCGCTTGGAAATATGGTGCTTTGGCGGTCTTGAAATCGCTCAGCACGTAGCCACCGTGTTCATCGCTGTGCGAGATCAGGTCGGGCGTACCGCTGTAGCCCCAGGTTGAAGACCACACGCGAGCCAATCGCCGTGGATCAGACTCATCGGTCGTGCTCCATGTGTGTTCCCAGCCCAGGCGCAGCGGCTGCTCTGACCAGACGTGATAGTCGAATGGCTTGATGAATTCGTACATGCCGTTATAGAACGCCATCACTTCATCGGTGATGCGATACGGCTTGCCATCGACCTGCACCACATCAGGCAGTGAGAGTCCACGGATGCGAGCTTCGAGTAATGCATGCACAGCACTGCCGCGATAAGCAGCCGCCAGTGGGTCACGGCCAGCTGCGATCTCACGCAGTCGCCAGCGTTCCAGGAACTCACGATCTGCAGGCGGTGCTGTGGCGCTTAGGATCGAGGTGCATCCCGGGAGCAGCACCAGGCCACGACCATCCGGCGACGGACAGGGATAGACGCGCAGTTCCTGGCCGTAGTCGTTAATGAGTCTGCGCTCGATGTCAGTCTCGGAGACGCGGCGTACCGCTTGCGTCCAATTCATGGCGATCACCTCTGCAGTGTGTTTTCCAGTTGTGCTGCAGCCGTCTGGCGATGGAAGGCGTCAAACGTTTCGACAGCGCGATAGGCCAACACGACAGCAGACTGGACTCGCTGCTCGATGTCTTGTGGGTGGAGGTGCGGTGTCTCGCGGGCCAGCATTGCAGCAGTGACGGCTGCTGTCATCACCATTTCGCTGGTGGGCGTCGACTGCTTGAGAGGAAAACCTTCAGACGAGAAGGAGTCAAAGGCCTCGCGAAGCAGTCGGACCTCTTCAATCAGTTCCTTCAGTAGTGCTACCGTCGGCGGCTCGGCTGTCATCGGGATCTCCAATTCCATTCAGGGTATTCGCCTCGAAGATCTGTGAATCGGTGCTCGAATGCACAGGCTTCCAGCTGTCGTTCCTGAAAGCCCGGGCCAGCTTGGCGGCCGCCAGCTCGAGTGGGCTCAGGCCCCGGGCTGCGGCGCGCACCTGCTCGATCGACCACTCGTTCCGCAGGGCCTGGAGCTCCCGGCCGGTCCGGGCGTCGCGGAGATCGTCGCTCAGGCTCATGCCGGCAGGCCGATTGAGATCCGGGATGGCACCTCGACTCCAAGCAGCCCGCGGTCCGTCAGCTCGCTGCGGATCTCACGGCTGAAGTCCTCGAGTCGGCGTGGATTCAGCCTGATGCGTGGGTCGCATAGTAGCACACTCCTGATATATTCGCCGTTTTCGTGGTTGTAGTAGTGGAAGATCGCGCAGGTTTTCTCGATCGAGAACCAACCCCAGCCGAATTGGCAGGCGTGCAGAGGTGAGATTAAAAAGAATGGGATCGCGCGCGTGACGCTGAGTTCTTCAGTGGGTGGCGTGTTCCAGGGATTGGCTTTGCTATTGGCGATGAACGGTGGCGGGCGCCAGCCTGGGTCGCTGGGGGCGAGGAAGTTGATGCCGCCATCGCCGCGATATGGGGCGTAAGACTCGAAATCGCCGAGCTCGCCGCACCAATGGACTTCAGCGATCGTGCGCGGAACCTCGATCAGGTGATGGAGGTGCTCGCCAGGCAGCGTGAGCTTGGCGGTGGCCTGGTTGATCGTTTCGATGAAACCGCCGGGCAATGGCCGTGCTGCGGTGGTCGGCGACGTCATGGCTTGATCGCGTTGACGTTGCAGAGTGTACGCCATGGCGAGCAGGCTGATCAAGAGCCGGAGGATGAACAAGGTTCGATCGTGATCGGTTGAAACGAAGTGACTGGTCCTTTGTAACCAGGGAGCTGCTCGGCGAGCGAGAACACCAGCATGTCAATCAAGTGCTTTGCTGGAGACCGTGGCCAGTCGATTTCATTGGCGCAAAGCGCGTCGTAAGCTTCGACGGCGCCGATGAGGCGGCCGGGCGCAACCTTGCGAAGTGTTTCAATCTGCAGTCGTGGAAGCAACACGAACTGCTCCAGACGCAGCGGCTCGAGCGATCGATGGCCGGAGATGAGTGCATCGTAAATGCGGAGAAACACAGGCGAGTCGCTGACGCGGATCAGATCGTCGAGGTATTTGGGGGTGATTTCTGGCGTGAAAGCAAGGGCTGATGTCAGTACCTGAAGAACCGTTCGATCGATTGTCATCACGAAAAAGCCCAGCTTCAAAGCTGGGCATGAAGGTTGAAGAATGAATGAAGCTCACCAATCGTCGTCGCCGCCAGCAGCAGGAGCAGCGGCTGTTGGCGGTGCGGCGCCGTTGGTACTCATCGGCACGCCGGCTTGAGCCGGTGGAGTGACCGGAGCAGTGAATGGGTCGTTGCCGCCATTGCTGTACTGGTCCGGAAACCAGGACTCTTGCGCACTGGCGATGACTTTCGGGCTATCCGCGGGCTTGATGTGAAATCGCACCGAATACATGATTTGCGGAGGAGCGTCTTTGTCATAAGTCACCTCGGCAATCGCATTCAGAACATTGTCGTCAGTGAGGAAGATGTTTGGATTACTGGTGAAGGTCTTGGCGATTGCCTTCTGAACCGAGGATTTGTCGATGATCCAGGCGACAGGGCGCTTCAGTTCACGACAATATGCGCGAACGAACCATACGCATTGCGGCTTATCTTTCTCGGTACTCTGGTACGCGTTGCCGATCTCGTTGATGTACTGCTCGAGCGGGGGTTCCGTTGGCGTGATCACGCAGCTCTTGTCTTTTCGGTAATACCGATAGCACTTGCTGATCTGCGATGTGATGTACAGATTGTAACTCTGCCCGGGAGGGATCGTGGACATAATGAACATCCACGGGGGAATTCCCGAAAGATCGTGCGTGAATTCAGCGGGGAGCAAATCGATCGCCGGGATCGGAGCCATAGGTTGTGGGGAGCGATTGGCGGGCCCAGGTCCGAGGCTCAACTCCGGGCGTCGTCTCCGGCCGGAACCAAGCTGCTCGAGGACCGAGCCGGCTCCAGTATAGCATCAACTGGAGTATATCGAAACCCCGAGCCGCTCGAGGCGAGGCGGGCATTTGCTGCAGCGATCTCTTCCTCGGTTGCGCTCTTCACGATATAGCCGGCGAGCGTTACTCCGCTGGGGATGCATGTCATCTGCCAACTGGCCATGGGGTCTGAGGGTCGTGCGTTTTCCAGGGTAGAAGCGCTGGCCTGGACTGGACCTTAGGAGACACAGCCTGTAAAATGGGGAGGACCCGCGGCGCGTCAACGCTCGGGTCCCTGATCAACCTGGGGAAACAGGCCGATGAGTCGAGAGTATCACATCCGCGGCGGCGTGAAGGTGCTGAAGCTGCCGCCGCTGGAGCGCGTGCAGGAGCTGCTCTACGAGGACCCGGAGCAGCCTGGGGTGCTGCGGTGGCGGGTGAGCAGAGGCTGCCAGCCCGCCGGCTCCGTGGCGGGCGGCCTTAATGGTGGTGGCCGTCGGCGGATCATGATTGATGGCGTTCTTTGTTACGCCTCGCGGTTGTTGTGGCTATTGCGCACGGGCGAGGATCCAGGGGCTGGGGTCATTGATCATGAGGATCGTGCGAGAGATAATGATCGCTTTGAAAATCTGAGGCTTGCGCCGAATGGCCAGAGCTCTAATACCGCGCACAGTGGCAGGCAGAGCAATAATACAAGTGGCTATACGGGTGTGAGCTGGGACGATCGTTGTGGCAAGTGGCGCGTGAAACTTCAATACGAAAACAGGCGCATTCACTTGGGCTTTTTTCGCAACGTCAAAGATGCTTACGCTGTTTATCTTTGCGCAAAGTCAAAGTTTCACGGTGAAGAGTGGCTCGGCGAGCTTGCGCCTGGCTGGACACTCGAGCAAGCAAAGCAGCGCGTTATTGAAATGAAAAATGCTCGGTCCTGGGAGCTCCGGGATGAGATCTACAAGGCCGAGCGGCAGTTTGTCAAATGGTATAACCGGCTAAAACTCTAGACTTAGACACAATGCGGGGCTCTACTTCCCTCTTTCCATTCTGTCCAGCAGTCCTTTGATTCCCGCTTGGTGTTCCCGAAAACCTTCAGCTGCATTGTCATCTGCGAGTTCAGTCGTGAAGTCTGCAATCGCTGCCAACATGCAATGCATGCATGCGCATGTCAGGCGCGAAGCTCTGGCGATTTCGTCATTGAACACCGGGCCGTCGAGGTATGCAGCAATGTTGGCAAACAGATTGCGCGCAGCTGGTGTGGTGAACGGCGGCATCTTGTCGTCACAATCTTGCTGGGTTGCAATTTGTGTGCCAAGAAGTATAAGGAAAGACCGCACGAAGTCCATATCATGCGCCAGGCTTGAGTGCCGCAGGTGCTCAGCAATCTGCTTTTGGTATGTCATGGGGGTGAGTTGGGTGAAGAAAGAAAAGCGCCCCGAAGGGCGCTGGTATTGGGGAGCTTCTATTATCGCGTCAGAAGCCGGCGTCGTCAAGCACGGTGTCCGCGGTGGCATCCACGGTGGACAGCTGTTGTCCGGTGGTGTCGTAGTAAGCTTGCTCGCCTGCCACGGCAGCGGAACCAGCCGGCATCAGGCCATAGCCCTGGAACGCACGCTTGATGCGCTTGACTGTTTCCAGCAGCTCTTCGATCGTGCTGGGTCCGTTGTACCAGCTGTTGTCGGAGAGCTTCATCCAGCTTTTGCGATCAGGAGTGGGCACGGAGATCTCGAGGAATCGGGCGCGCTTGCCATTCCGCAGATCGATCCTGCACACGTCAAACAGCTGGCGGCTGTCGTCTTCCGACTGGCAGATCTCCGCCAGCGCGCCAAGGAAGCTGCGCACCGGGCCGGTGACGCCTGTGCTGCCATCGGGGCGATAGCTGACGGCATTGAAGTTCAGTTCGATGGCACGACCCTCGGTGTCGCTCATCAGGAAGCGCAGCCGATAGTTGAGCGCATAGGATGCATTCTCATCGGCGGGAGTCACCAGAAGAAGCATGTCCCGGGCAAATCCGATGATCTTGGATGTTCCGCTGTCTTCGTTGGTGGTTCCACCATCATCGGATACCGTGAAATTCACGGGCTTGTTTGCAGTCGCAGGTGTGACGGGCTGGAAAGGATTCTTGTACGCGCGGATCGGGGTGTGACCGACGACAGCTGCATCGTCCGGCGGCAGCTGGATCACCGCGGCTTCGGTCGGGGCCAGGGCGGAGGTCTCCTCGACTTGCTCGGCGACTTGCTCGGTGGCTTGCTCGACAGCTTGCTCAGCGACTTCGGGGATGCTCACGATCTCAGTTTGAACAGTGGTTTCAGTGGACGGCTCGAGCACTTCAGGGCTGAGTTTGGCGGGCTCGCGGGTACGGGTGGCGCGGGTACGGGTGGAATTCGTAGCCATTGGAAACAGATGAAGCAGATGAACGCGCTGCCTGTCACGCAGCACAAAGAAAAAAGGCCCCCGTGGAGGGAGCCTTTGAGTGGGAGGGAAAATCAAAACTTAGACACAACGCGGAGCGCAGGTCTCAGTCTTTGAATCTGTAGTGGTATGGCTTGTAGTGACTGGGATACATCGCATTGATGGGCCCGAGACGTGCATTCTGTGCCTCAAGCTGCTCGAGGTCACGGCATGCACGTTCCATGGCGCTGTCACTGTCGAGCTTGGCGAGTAGTGGCAAGCAGGGAATGTAGTGCGTTGCGCCTTGGAATTTCTTGTTGCCATGGCAAATGATCGTGATGCCGCTGGTCAGCGTGTGATAAGCGCCGGTGCGCATGATCAAGCCGCTAGGCATATGGATCATGAACAGCGGTTTGCAGATGCGCGTATTGTGGCTGGCATCATCGGGAAAACCTTCAGGCTCAGGAAGCCGTGGGTCGTCATGTGCCACGAGCTCGATGCGATAGTCGCGTTGAGCATTGAACTCATCGAGTGGATCGTAGAGATCGCCGCCCCAGCCGACAGCGATCTTGGTCATGTCGTTAGTGTCAAGCTGTTGCTTGAGGTCTTGCCGGCGATCTAGTTCGATCGCAATGCGACCGAGGAAGTCGCGGTGGTTGTTGGGGAGTCGGGGTTCGATGTAGCTGTTGAGCATGAACTGCTTGGTTTTCTTGTCGGTGATACGTGATCCACGGACGTTGTTCACGTTTCCTCCTGCTTCTTGCGGTCTTCGCTCTCTTGGTGCTTCCATGTGCCCCACTTCTCGATGTACTCTGTGGCGGTTGGCACGCGCTTCAGCTTGTGCACTTTGCGCCACTGCTCTTCAGTGGTGTCATGGAACTTGGCAGGGCCGCTGATTTCGTAAAGCTCGAGATCGAGGGTATCTATGCCTGCTTGAATCATCTGCGTCCACGTATTTGTGGGAGTCCAGGCTTGATCGTCTTCGCTCAGGTTGCGTTGCTGTATCTTGAGCTCTTCGACGTAACCCGTGCGAAGCACGGCCAAGGCCGCTCGCATAATGACGTGAATAACTAGCGCTGGCTGATGTCTGCTGATGCACTCACGATAGGTGAAGTTTGTATAATTAAGTTTGTTCTCACAGCGTCTGATTATCGTGATCAGCTCTTTCACTGTGATGATGTCGTGGCGCCAGGCCACGTGCAGCAGTGCGTTGGCAACGTCTTGGTGAAGCTCAAGCAAATTGTTGTGGGCTTTGCCGTTTTTTTCAATCAGTCGGTTGTAGATGCTCATGTTGCCTCTTGTGGTTGAAGTGAATCCAGTTATTGATTGGCAGGTTCTTGGAGGATGTCAAACAGGCTGGCCCAGCCTTCAACAGAACCGCCATGGTTATTAATTACCTCTTTGGCCCTGGAGTTGAGTGGATCTATTTGCTGAACCATGAGGAAGTTGATTCCAGTTTGAGCGATTGCTATTTGACGGGCGTATTCGCTTTTACTGCGTGACTTGCGCATGGCAAGACTTGTAACTGTTGCTAGTGTGCAATCGACAAGATAGACGAATGCATGCTCGGTCGTGGTAAATTTTTTGGTGCGAAAGATGTTTTGATCTTTCTCGGATTTGGTGGCTTTTTTCATGCTGCCTCCTGTAGTTGAATGAGTTTCTGGTCGAGTTGTCGTTTCCTGCTGCCGTGGGCGGGGAACGCGATAATCACATGGGGTGGACGCTTCCAGCACAGGCGACAGCCGACACATTGCGGCGCACGTGGATCAGGTGCCAGCCTGGAGTGGGGGCACAGCACAGCGCGGTTGCCGCCGGCTGTGGTCCACGCCGTGCGCTTCTCGCCGGAAGGCACGATCAGGACGGCGTGCAAGCCGATCGCCACCGCGGCATCAGCCTGGGCCTCGAGCTCGAAGCTGAGGTTGATCGTGATCCGATGGCCCAGCAGCGCATCGAGGTGCGCCGGCTCATGTCGCCACTCCCGCCTGTGGGAGTACATGAAGGCGGGGCGCTTGCCCACGGCTGCGGACAGGGCGCCGAGGAAGCTGCGCACCTGGCCTGGCGTCTCCCCGGGGACGTCCCCTGCGACACCATATCGCAATGGTGTTGTGGGCGGAAGACGAAAACGGACCCAGTCGATCATTTGGTCGAACTGCATCACGTCTTTGCCGATGCCGGCGCTGTAGTTGTCCCAGTGCCATGCCATGTAGCCCTGGTCGTGATAGCAGGTGCCATCATTCAATGGACAATCGCTGGGGCATGTGTTGCGGCTGGCGGTGATGGCAGCGATTGGGCCCAGCTTGTCGTTGTTGGTGGGGTACTTGCAGTGGAAGAAGTATTTGGTCATGGTTTGATCAGTATTCACCAGGAAACAGCACAATCTCGACTGGATAGCGGATCTCGCCTTTGTCATTGATCTCCACATCGTAGGGATCGCCAACGACGAATTCGCTTGGCTTGAGTCCAGCTCGAAAGAGCTTCTGCTCAACATCACGCATGATGCTGTGCCAGTCGGGTTCGGGATTCCAGTATTCCGGCGGCTCACTTGGTCGTGGGTCGCGGAACTGGCGGGGGTCGGTGGTAGCCATGGAAGTGATGGAAAGTGGGTGGGGACTTATATGCCGTCAGAGCGCTTACAGTTGGCCAGCGACGGCAATGCCCCGGGGATCAGGCCTTGATGCCGGCGAGTTCGCGGCAGAAGTCGCGAGCGACTTCGATGCGGCCCTTGTTGACTCCGAATAGCACGCGGCTGAACTTCTTGATGGCGTTCTGGCCGCTGGGGCTGGTCAGCACCTCAGTGACGGCATTGAAGCCGTGCCAGGCGGTGCCGCGGACTCCAGGGATGTCGGTGCCGAGGCCGGTGGTCAGCGCTTCGACCATCGGGTTCCAGTCCCTCAGGTCCTCGAGCGTCTTGGCACGCACCGGCTTGCCGTCAGCCATGATCGGCCGGGCCAGCTCGGGGGCGTAGACGCGCTTGAGCATTTCGCGGAAGGCCTCGGTGTTCATCCTTGTTTCCGCGAACAGGTGGTAGTCCTGGACTTCGTCGTTGAAGGACTCCGTGGCGACATTGATGCTCTTGATCAGTCGCGTGATGTCGCTGTTGACACCTTTGCGGTGGGCCAGGCTGCGCTGGTTCTCGCTGCACATTGCAACTTGTAAAGTATTGCAACAAACCACACGCGTATCGGTGTAGAGAGTGCCGACGCCAGTCTTGCCATCGTGGCCGAGGTAGCCGACGATGTAGCGCTCGATCTTGTCGTTGGCGAGTACGTTGTCTTCCAGGCCTTTGATCAGGCCAGTGAAGGCGACCTTGCGGCCTTCGTCGAGCACGACGAAAGTGTCGAGGATGATGTGGTCTTGAATGGCTTCAGCCATCTCGACCAGGCGCTCATTCTGCGCGACCTCGTACTCATGCCCGGCAACGCCGAGCAGTTCGCCGGTGGTGCCGTGGATCAGGGCGCAGCGGTTGGCTTCGTGGGTCTGGTCGTCCCAGTTGTAGAACAGGGGCTTCTTGATGACTTCGTAGTTGGCTTTGGCCATCTCGTAAGCCTGGCGGGGTGTGATGGTGATGTCATTGATGCAGAGCTCTTCGCCGTGCCAGGAGCGAATGCCGCGATTGGTGATTCCGGATTGGAAGTAGCTACCCATTTTCAGGAAGAATGCAGGTTTGGAAGGGGGTGGTGAATGCCCGTGTGGGCAATGAAGAAAGGCCCCCGCATGATGCGAGGGCTAGGAATCAGCGCAGCATCAGCTGCATGACATTCAGAGCGACAGCGACTGTAAAGCCAATTTCGAGTAGGTCCCGGTAGCGTGCAGCTCTCTGATGATGTTCGCGGCGCGATTCAAGTCCACGTACTGTGTTGCCTCCCTTGGGTCGTTGACGTGCTGAATGCCGTTGGGCGGCAACGTCGATGAAGAAGGAAGGTGATTTGCCTTGAGGAAGGACGCGGAGTCTTGATCCAGAATGACGAAGCGGCATGAGCGGTGCATGGGGTGGATGGGATGTCGGGTCGATTGTACGATCAGGCAGACGCTACGGCAAGTCCATTGTAGTGGACTGAAACACTGTGTCCTGCGTCTGTAGTCGCAAGCACAGTTGATAGGTTGTTCTCGTTGGCGAGGTAGGAAGCGTGCATTTCCATGGCATGGAGCAGCTCAGCTTCGCTGGCGGCTTCGAATACGTAGCTCTCGAGTAGCAGGTTGTTGATCGGATCTTCGAAGCACACGTGAACCGTGGCCGGTCGCTTGACTGAGCGCACGGTGCTGTTGATCTTGCTGGCAGACGGAATGCGAAGTTCGCGAGACATGGGTCTCATGGCGAAGGACGCAGAACAAAGGCCCCCGTGGAGGGACCACGGGAGCCGGAGGGTTCTGTGTTTAGTCGGACTTAGACACAATGCGGAGCATCGGCCGGGGGATCAATCGTCGGGCGGCTCCAGGACCAAGTGGAAACGAAGCCGTGACGATCAATCAGCGGGAGTGTAAACGTCGTCGTCGTTGTGCGCGGTCGAGTGCTTCGCTCGTTTCCAGGATTGGAGCTTCGCCGCGCTGGATCTTTTTTCCAGCTAGCACACGCTCGAGTTGATGGCGCGGGATGCGCTTCCAGTCGTTCTCGTGTTTGACATAGAAGTCAACGCGATCGATTCGCTTTGTTCCGCGGCTGTAACGAAAGATTGACGTCTTGATCTCAATGTTGTCGATGATGGTCTTTTGAGATTCACGCTTATCAAGCGTAATGGCCTTGAGATCGTCGAGGGTGAGTGTCATGAGGCGGATTCGTCGTTGGTGTACTCCGATGTCCAATACAGGAAGTCGTCACGCTTCTGCACGGGCATGATGATGAAGCGCAGAGACACGTCGCCCCAGGGCTTTTTGGTCTTGGACTTCATCTTTTCCCAGCTTTCTGAATTTATGCCGGAGCGGATCTCCATGGGCATGATGCTGGAGCTGAAGGCGAACTGTGGATGCTTGGCCTCCAGCTTGATGATGATCTCATTGATTACCTTCATGTAGATCGGATCCCAGAGAATGGGCCGCAAAGCGTTCATCGAGTAGTGACAGGGGAAGATGTTATCGAATGCTTGTACGGTTGGGAATGCGTAAGTCGCTGGGATCGGCTCATGCGCCAGGCGCGCGTTCTCAAGGAAGATCGTACTGATCTTGCCTTCGTCGTTGAATGCGAGAACAGCGGCGTCATTGGACATCCACTTTTCGAAGACCTTGAAGTGGATCAGGAGCTCGGGGATCTCCTGGAAATCACCGGGAGTGTGATCACTGAGGCCTGCTCTCAGCGCAACATGGCCGTTGGTCGCTTCGATGTAGTAGCACTCGAGCGTGGCATCTGAGCGGATGCGCACGAATTCGAGTGCTTCTATGCCCAGGGGTTTGGCGAGCTTGGCGATTTGTGAAGCGGCCCAAAGCAGGGCGGTGGGCAGGCGCAGCGTACCGCCGGCCGCGGAAGGAGTGTCAGGCACGGTGTGAATGACGGTGGAACCGTAGCTGATGATGAGAATCATGGGTTTTCAAAAGTAAATTGCTTGGCAATTCCCGATTCGCCACACTCTATGCACTCGATGTAGCTGTTTTCGTTGAAGTTTAGGTCTCCTCCACACACGTCAGAGCCATTGTCATACATCAGCACGAGTGTGCTGACTTCAATGCGAAATGGCTCTTCGTTGCCGCACTTGGGGCAGCGTATGCCGGCAAGACAGTTGGTGTTGGTCATGAGTGGTCTTCAACGGATTTAAGGAATTCGATCGTTCGAATTTTGGGCCATGTGGCCAGTGCTGTGAGCCTGGCGGTTTCTTGGTTGTCTCCGGCTACCCATACGCGATCACGCATGGGGCAGCCGAAGACATCTTCGATCAGGACGTCGAAGACGTAGTAGGTGGTGGTTTCAGGTTTCACGGGCAAGACGCTGGTGGGCATAAAGCCTGTAGAATGGTTGAACGGATCTCAGGCCTCCTGCTTCTGAAATACGTTTGATAAGGCCAGAACCTCCTTTGTGCTTTTGTACTTCATGGATAGATGGGATCTCAAGCGGATAGATGTTGCAGGACTTGAGAAAGTCGTAGATTTCTTCGTAGAATCCAGTGGGATCAAGGTCTTTGTTGGGGCCGTGTCTGCCGCTGAGGTATTCTGCGGTTGGCATGTAATGCTTGGGCAGTAAATCAGGATGATGGCAGATGAGATAGAGGATCAGGGCGCAGTCGAGCTCCATGGATGGGCTGCGACGGTCGCGCTGGGCGGCCTCTTCCAGAGCCGTAATGAGATCGGCTGGTGCGGTCCAGTTGACGCGCGGCCGATTCCCGCGGTCGCCGGTGCTCATTGCTTCTCCTCCGGCATCCAGGGATCGGCATCGGCGCGGGCTTCAGCTTCGGAATCGAAGGGCCCGCTCATCTCGCCGTCAGGCAGGCAGCTGGGAAAGCAGGCTTGCCAGTACCAGTCAATGTCGGAAAAGAGCGTGAATGTTTCGTAGGAGCCGAAGCTTTCACCGCTTTCGTTATGGAATTGGTAGAAGGTCATCGTTGCGATTGCCTCCAGCGCTGGGTTTCGCCGGGATTCTCTTCGTAGAGATGCCGCCATTCGTCGGATCCACTGACGAGGTGTTCGTCAAGCAGAATGCGAAGCGCGCAGTCGAACGCTTCACTGGCGCTCAGCTCACGGCCGTTGGGTCCCTTGATCGGGAATGTTCGGCAGTACCGCAAGCGGCGTGCGGCGTTGTAGAGCGAAGCGGTGGGATTGGGGGTGGATAGGGTCATGGCAGATAGCTCTGATAGCGGTTGGCGTTCCCGACGGCGTGCTTGAGGGCTGAGGCGAATGCCTCGGCGATGGGCTGGGGTACGTTGAGCTCGAAGATGTCAACTTCGCCTTTGTCTTCGAATATGGGTTCGTGGTGCGGGCTCAGCGGTGCGCGCCAGAGTTTTTCGCCTTGCATCCAGTAAGCAAAGCCTGTTGGCTTGTGTACCAGATACGATTGCGGATCGCGGCCGGTGCAGTCTTCGTCAGGGCAGTGGTTTTGGAATTGATGAAGTTGCTTGAGGGTGAGCTCGGTGTAGACGCGGCTGCAGTGGGGGCAGTGAAAGTAGCTGCCCTTCTTGTCCATTAAGGCTATGAATCGGCTGCCAAGACGAATGTCGTTTGGCGTGATGGCGGGTTCGCTCATGACCATGCAGTGGAGATTTCGCCGTAAGGGGCGGGGTGGTAGGTGGGGATACTCACGGATTTTCTTTGGCGAGGTGTGAGCGCAAGTCGACGACGGCCCAACCGGCTTCGATGAATTCATCTCGAATCCGGTCGGCCTCTATGGAGTGACAGAGACTGCTGATTCGCTCAGAGTCGCCTTTGAACTCCATGAGTAGCGTGCAGTAGCGGCCCGTCGCGGTGGGCGGAATGATGATGACTGTGTTCATGGCTTAGGTAGCAATGGATTCAGATCGGTTCGTTGCAGAGGCCCGAGTGGTCTTCGTAGATCGGCTCTTCGTTGTCTGCCGTCGGGTTGCCGGCCTCTTCGTCGCGCTCGGCGTCGATTTCGGCCCATTCGATCCAGATGTACGCCTGGATGTACGCGGTGCCTTCGGTGCGCTGGATTTCTGGGTTGTCCGGGACGCTGATGCAGCGTCCTTCGAGGGCTCGAGCTCGATTGATGAGCTCCTGGTCGCTGATGTCGCTGCGGATCTGGTTGGCCATTGGCGGGCGAGGCGGTCAGAGAGTCGATGAATGAAGCAGCCAAATGCGTATCTGGCTGCGATGGTGAAGGCGATGGCATGAGCCAGGCCGCGGGCCAGGGCCTCGAGCCGATGCTCGAGATCCCAGGTGCGGTAGGCTCGCCACGCCTCGAGGGGCGTGAGTTGCATGGCGATCAGATGAGGTTGAGCAGGGTGAACCAGGAGTCCGGGGCGTCCGGTTCTACGGAATCGCCGTCGGGATTTTCGATGACGGAATCGAGCGACCATTGGTCGAACTCAGCTGATGCTGGGATCGGCATCCATTGGCCTTTCCAGTACATGCCGAAGATGCGACCTGCTTCGGTTTTGAAGCAGGCCACATCGCCACTGGTGTGCAGTGGCCTGTTGGTTTCTGGATCACGAAGCCGGGGCTTGCCGGCTACGATGCGGCTGAGGCGAACAATCGGCTTCCCGGTGTTCGGGTTCCGTCGTCCGGTGGGGCGAATCGTGGGCTCGGGCTGGAATTGCTCGGCGTCGCCGTAAAGGTTGCGGTACTCGAGCATGAGTCTCTCGCCGATGGTGGGCGTGCGCTTGTCAAGAAGTTGCTGGATTTCTTTTGTCATTTCGTTGCTAGCTGTTTCTTTTGTGTTCATTGGTCGTCTTTGAACAGCATATGAGCAGGAGGCTCTGGCTTTGTGCGCCAGAGCTTGCTGTGAGTGGCTTGATCGATCAAGCCAATCCTGTAGTGGCGGAGGATCCAGTTATCCCACAGCTCGCGAAGCTCGATTGTGGGCTTGAGACCGCGTTGCAAGAGAAACTCGAGATATTCCAGGAAGAATTTCTCGACTTCTTCAGCGGTCATCGGGGTGGAGTGAAGGTTCAAGGGTTTTGTCGCTCCAGTCGGATGGGTGATTCGGAGGAGAAGACGCAGCAGATGACAGCGCCACAGCCGTTCTCGTCGTTCATGCGTTCCTCGATCTCTTTGGCGGTGTGGCCGTTCTCTTCGAGTAGGTGCCGAAGCATGCTTGTTGTTGCTTCGTCTTCGGTGCAGGAACCGAACACATGGCCGGTGTCTTCGTCGTCGAACAACACACGGCCCGTGACGGCCCAGTAGCGGATGGGCTTGTCAAACATTAGGATTCGGGATAGAAGAAGCTGATGTCGCTGCCTTGCTGCACAAGCAGCTCTTTGCATTCATCATCGGAGATGGCGTTTGTTTCCGAGGTGTAGGCGCCGGAGTAATCTCCTTCGACTGCTTCTCGCCAGATTCCAGCTGGGGTCATGTCATCGGGGATGGGATCCTGGCTCAGGATTTCCATCGTGATCGTGGTGAGGTAGGGCATGGCTTTCTTGTGTAAGCTTGGAGTGGAGGAGCTTGGCTCGCTGGCTGGCCCAGCGCGGGCAGCGCAGGAGATCGACGTAGTCCTGGAGCGTGGGCACCATGCCCAGGTCCTCCAGGACGTGTTGCTCGGCGAGCAGGGAGGTCGGTACGCGCCGGCCTCGGGAGTTGGTGATCGTGTCACCAAACAGGGCAACCGCATCGGCGATGCCCTGGGTGTGATGGGCCAACATGCGATGCATGAGGCGATCAGTGCCAGCGCGGCCGCGGTCCATCCAGCGATGCAGCGCCATGTAGTCATCGGGGTCACCCCCGAATGCATTGGCGCTGCTGATGGCGTGGTAGCTGTAATGGCTCATAGTGTTATGGTCGAGTAGTCTTGGGTGATGACGTTGTTGTTGTGGTTGATCTCGATGCTGACGCCATGTTCGATGCCGTCCTCGAGCTCTTCCTCGGTGGCTTGGCGAATGATGATTTCACCGAATCCACCTTCATTGATCTCGAAGCCCGGGTGGTAGCCGTAGGCCACATCCCAGGCGATGGCGTCAAGCGCCTCGCTGATGCTGCTGGGATCGGGAGCGACCACGGGTTTCCAGCACATGGCTTTGCTGTCGTATTGCTGTCCCACGGTTCGCTGATAATTAAATTCAGCGGGCATGTCTTCATCGAGGAGCTGGTTGAGTTCTTTTAAGATTTCGGTGTTGCACTCGGCGGGTTCGACGGTGATGTCGGAAATATCGCCGGAATCGCCTGAGCCCTCGTACGTGATCGTGATCTTGTGGACACGTTCGTCCTTGGAGCGCAGGTAGAGAAAGATGCCCTTGAGAAGGAGGCATCCCTTCTGCGCTTGATCCTTGAGTTGTTTTTGGTACTCGATGATTTCGGCGAGAACTTCGTTGATGTTGATGGGGTTCATGGGATTGGTGCGGGTGGCTAGGGGTTGGTGAGCGATGGTGGAAGCGGGTAGATACCGCGCGGCTTGCCGGGCGGAGTGGTCACGGTTTCGGCTTCACTCCAGCCGCATTTGTCTATTCGACTTTTGACAAGCCAGTCGTTTCCCTCGAGTGAGCGTGACCAGTCTGTTAGGCATAGTGTTATGCCTTGGTAGGTGACGAATCTAGTGTCAGTTCGGTTTCGTGCTTGTTGCGCATAGGTAGCCCAACGCACGTTGCCTGGTTCGTAGTTTCCGTGGCGGTTGGGAAATCTGTCTAGCTGATGCAGCGAAGATGGTCGTGGGCCTATTAAGCTTAAAATGTCGTTGTAGAATGTTTCAAAATCGTTAATCCATGGCGGGTGAATTTGAATGCTCTTTTGCAGGTAGTGCAAAGAAGATGTTGAATTCGGATTGAGGCATCTGGTTTTCATGCCACACCAAATGCTGTAGTATATGGTTCGCTTCTTTGTGCGCGCCTGTCCATGGGTTGAGTTTAGGAGACTAAGGCTTTTGATTCGCTTGCATCCGCAGCTTGTTGTGCGGCCGGAGGCTAACGCAGTTGCGATTACCAACACGCAAAGACGTTCGCAGGAGCAGGTGCACCACCACTGCGCGTTTTTGTGCTTGTTGTTCCAGCCGCGTTTAATAGCTGTCAGATTCCCGAATGTTTGATTTTTGAGATCGAGTGGGAGTCCCATGGTTTATAGGTCAATGATTTTACCTTCAAGGGTAATGCGTTGCAGTTTGTTGCACTGCAGTCGACCAACAAGGTTTTGTTCACTGTCAAACCTAAGGCGGCACAGTTGCTCGACGGCATTTTCGCCGGTTATGAGCTGTAGCCGCCAAAGCAAGCAGCGTTGTTGGCTGGTTATGAGCGTCCAGCGGGGATACTCTTGCCCTTTGGACAGCTCATTCCAGTATGCCATTGCGGATTCAAGCGAGTCTTGCTCGACTCGCCTGACTTCGCGGAATAGCTCTTTGGCGGCAGGTTCCCATTTGTAGCGATCGAAGGTAGGCCGCTGTTGGCTTAGCGGCACTAGCTCAACAGTGGAGCCGGCCTCGGTGGGGGTGGAAGCGGTGGAGATGATGGTCACGGGTGTCCATGAGAGGGGACACAGAACGAAGGCCCCCGTGGAGGGGGCCATGGAGCGGAGGGGCTTGCTGGTTACCACCAGCCGTGGTATTTGAAGGAGATCCATTTCTTGGCCTCTTCCGGGAGCTCAAGCCAAGGCTTGAGCTGGTTGACGGTGTCTCGGAGATCACTCCAGTACCAGTCGCCCATATCGGCAGGGCCGAAGAAGAAGCCGGAGCTTAGCGGGAGTTCCTGCATAGCCGTTTCTTCGTTGCGGCTTTTGAGCAGCTGTTCGCATAGCTTGACAAGTTCTGCGAGTTTGTCGAATGTGACTTCGATTTCCTCGCAGTTCTCGAGGCCGTCGGGGCCTTTCAGCCTGTCAAACCAGCGATGGATCTGGTTTGCTTTGCGCCAGTAGGCGCAGTCGAGTTGGATGCTGAGAACGCCCGGGACATCGAACAGTCCGAAGACCTGATTGGTCGATGTTTTGAGTTTGAGTGTTCCCAGAACGTAGGTGCGGAGTTCGCTCCACGCCTTGGTGGTGGGGTTCTTCGCTTCTTCGCGAAGAGCATCGTGATCGGGAAGAGTGATAGACGCCTTGAGGTACTGATCGAGTCCCATTGGTTGGTGAGTGAAGGACATGAAAACGAGGACCCCGCCTGATGGCGAGGGCTCGTGGTGGGCATAAGCCCGACTTAGACACAATGCGGCACGCAGTGGACGCGCCGTCACATTGCGTCAGAACGACACGTTGCGCGCGCGGCGGAAGCCGACCGTGCCATCAGGGAACTGGATGCGCACGAAGCCGTGCGGTGCAGGCGTCAGTTGACGCACAGGGCAGCTGGGGCCTTGCACGGGCACAGCGGCGGAAGCGGTGGCGCGAACGGTCGTGGAAGTGGGGGCCATGGAGTGTTCCATGAAGTGGGCAGCAAACCGAGGCCCCCGTGGAGGGGACCAGAGGCTGGGGTCAGGACCACTCGTCTGGCCATTCGTCTTTGGTGATGAGGATGTACCGGAGGTTGCACACCTCGGTGGGATTGTTGAAGCGATCTTCTGGTGCTTGATCGACAGGCCACCAGTCATCTTCGTGAGGCGACGATGCATAGTCGATGCAGGTGACGTCGATGGTCTTGAGCCAGGCGGCCGGCGCCTGGAAGTGGACCCAGAGGACAGCCGTCGGTGAATCCTTGGGCCAGTCGAGGCGGAGCTCGGCTTCGGACAGGTCGGCGCCCGGGAGCTGGCCCTGGGCCCAGTCGGCGAGCGATGGGTCGTAGCTGGCCCAAAGTTCGGGGTCGTGCGAGGCCACGAGAGCACTGACGGCTTCGAGAGAAAAGGCCTTGCATTGGTCATCGAGCACGGTGAGGGCGTACTCGATGGATTTGGTGCGATCGGGATCGCTGAAGGCGCGGACGGTGGTGGGAGTGAAGGGGGCCATGGTCAGATGGAAGGGCAATGAGCCAAGGCCCCCGGGGAGGGGCCAATGGGGGCAATGATTTCATTGAACACCATTTGGGTATTCAATGATGCCAGGGATGTCGCGATCTGGCAGTTGATTGGAAAACCAGCGAAGCAGGTTTTCCTTGACTTTTGGGTTGTGGGTTCTGCCGGCCTGGTGGAGCAGGGCCATCAGAGCACCTAAAGGGAAGCCCTTGGATGGTTGTCGGAGTGTTTTCCAATCAGTGATTCCATGTTCACGAAGAATGTGTGTGGCCTCGTAGAAGATGCATTGGGCAATTGCCAGTTCCTGGGAGTAGGCATTATGGATTTCCCATTGTTCAGGGGACTGATCGGTGGTGGGCAGGTAATCGTCGATGATGTAAGGCCAGGGGAAGCCATTGTCGATTCCTTGCGGAAGGACGATTTCGCCGTTTTCATGGGCATGTCCCAGGAGGTCAGCCGCCTTGAGTGGGTCAAGTTTGGCCATCAGGAGCAGGTTTGTGCGATCGAAGGGGGCAGTCATTGCGAAATCAGCAGAACACATGAAAAAGGCCCCCGCGGAGGGGGCCATGGAGTCGGAGGGTTACTCTGCATCCAGGAGTTGAACATTGCCAGCGAGGCTTCCGAATTCTGAGGAGTGGCGCAGGGCCGTGATCGATGCCGCCGGCTATGGCGCCGCGGCTTCGGGAGCTGGTGCCCTGGCGGCGCTGTTGATGCGCCCCGAGCAGGCAGAGCCTGGGATCGAGGGCCGGCCAGATCCGGATGCACCGCCGACGCAGGAGCGTGATCAGGCGGTGATCGATGGTGCATTGGCCGGCCTGGCCGGTGGTGCACTGGGGGCTGGTGCCGCTTCGCTGTGGATGAACCGCAAGGCGGGTAGCCCTGAAGTGGTGGCCCGGGTGCAGAGCACTCGAGGGGGTGGGGGTCAGCCGCCTGCTGCGGCGCCTCCCCCCGCTCCGAAAGGACCCCCGGGGGGTGGCGGTGAGATCGAGATCGATCTGGATGGCAGTGCCAGGATGGCATTGAAGGCCGTGAATGATCAGGTGATACGTGCAGTGCCGACACTTTCGAAGGCACTGGGGATTCCGGTTGAAGAGATGGCTGAGATTGTTGCAGGTGAAGCTGCTGATTTTATGGCAAAAGCTGATCCAGCTTTGTATGGTGAGATGATTCAGATGGCTCGCAAGTATGATTTTGATAAAGCTGAGAATCTTGATAATTTTGGCGCAGAGGCAAGGCGGAGACTGGGATGGACAATGAGGGAAGCAGCTGATAACGCTGCGGCGGAAATACGCAAAAGTGAAGACAGCCTTAGTGGGGCTGTCCAGAATGCCTACAAAGAAATGTACGATGTGCATCCTTTGAATAAAGCATTGTACTTGTTGATGCATGGAGTTGGCTCTGATCCTGACAAAGAGTCAAGAGCTGCGCGGATGGCGGCAGCTGCCATGATTGATGCATCAATGGCGAAAACGCCGTATGGCGGGGTGTTTGGGCATGGAATCAGGGCACCTATCATGAATGCAGAGAATACGCTAGATATGGCAGATCAGTTGATAGCGGAAACCGGCAGTGGTCCTTACCACCTTCTGCGTGAATTGGCTCATGGTGTTGGTGACAATTCACTGGATGACTGGGAGCTGCCAGAGCATTTGCGGCCTGGCGCTCCGGTGTCTCCTCATGAGAACTGGTGGTATGCGACGCCTGAGAATCGATGGCTGAATCGCCACGATCCCCAGCAGCCCATGAGACACCCGGCCTGGCAGCCGCGGCCACGCAGGACCTAGATGGTCCCGTTGGGGTAGAAGATGTTGCTCTCGCTTGCAGTGGGGAACACCCTTGCCAGGTGATCAGCACCGATCACCAGTGATTCTGGGTGTTGAAACCTGCTTGCGAAGTCAAGGTAGACGTAAACGGCTTGCAACGGGAAGCCGGGAATGGAAGGAGCTGACTCGAGGCCAAGCTCGGCCTCGATCTGGGCTTGACGCATGCCAGGCCGACTGACGTTGCCGGTGGCCTGAAGGACTTGGCTGACTCGTCGTTGCAGGTGGTAGGCGTAGACGAGGATCTCGTCTGCAATTGCTGCGATGGTGGCGTAGTCAGCCTTGATTGAGGCGAAGTATGCCTCTTCTGCGTCGCTCAGTTCGTCGTCTTCTGGCTGGGTGTGAGCAAGGAGCTCAGGCCAGCCGAAGGGGCCACCTTCTCCTTCAGGAAGAGTGAAGTGGCTCTCGGTATGCGCTGTGCGCAGAAATTCTGCTGCGCCTTGGGGGTTGATGTGAGCGAGGTCGAGGAAATGCGTACGGTTGAAGGGGGCCATGGAGAAGATGCAACAGCATCGAACAAAGGCCCCCGAGGAGGGCAAGGGAGCGTGTGTACTCTGTGGGACAGCAGATGAGGGACCGCAATGATTGGCAGGCTTGCTGTGGGAGCATTGCTTGGCGCTGCAGGCGGTGGCCTGCTGGGGACGATCCCGGGAGTGCTGGCGCAGAACAATGTCGGAATTGATTTGGGCCCAATGGGCGCCTGGGGCTATAGCTTGGATCCCGTTAGCGGAAATGTAGTGTACACCGGCAGAGGGCCGGGTGGATTCAGTGAGCTCACTTAATCGACAGTGCCGGGATTTCATCCAACCGTAGGCGCCTTGTCTGGCGCTTTGGTTGGCGCGATGGCCTTGGCAGCGCTTGAGATAATTGATCAGGCTTATGACAAAGAGGGTTGGGATGCGGCGAAGCAGCGGGTTGATGAATTCATCAATAATCTGCATCGCCAGAGGGCTGAGCGCCAAGGGGCTGAACGGCCTAGGCGGATGATCCGCATTCAGCAGGCTTGAGTACCCTGGGGGCACAGGCTTCTTCTTTCCATGGCAGTCAAGAGATACGCCGGTAGTAGCAATGTCGTGGATGACATCTTGGCGGCTGTTGGCGACAATGCATATACTAGGGCGTGGAGTGACGCCATGGGAAATGCGATACGGCCTGTGGATAGAATGATTGCTTCTGACTCTGATCGGTTTGCGTCTTCCTTGAAAGAAATGGAAGGGCTGATTAACCGTGGAGTCGAGGAAGCGAAAGGGCAGGGGTTATCGCAGGCTGCAGGGGAGCAGCTGCTTGCAAGGTTGAATCGGCTTGATCCTAGCGGTGCTCTCGCTGAAAACATGGGAGCTGGGCTGAGTCAGGCAGTGGAAAGAGCAAAGCGGAATGGGTCTTCGGTGGGGAGTGAATTTGCGGGTTTGGTATTTGATGCTCGAGAAGATCTGAAACCGGAGTTGATCGATGCGTATCTGAAGCAGCATCCGCCCTCTGATGTTCACATGATGACCAAGGCGGGCGGATTGCTTCATGCAGCAGCAGGCATGGCGCCTTCTGCGTATGGCATCCCGGCTGCGGGAGCAGGTCTTGCTGCGTGGGGCCTGCATGATTATCTGCAGGCCCAGCAGCAGGCGGAGAAGGAGTCTCAGCTTCCAATGAGCTGAGGGCTTAGCAGTGATTGAGCTCTTCTGCGAGGAGCTGGTTGTCCAGTAAGGCTGCCTGGATCTCGTCGGGAGACATGTTGTCAGCTCCTCTACTGCGGTTGAGATCAGCGGCTTCGGGAATGATGTTACTCCAGTCGTCGGTGAGCTCGGGGCAGTTGTGTTGGCTGATGACGTGAGAAAGATCTCGCTGCTCCCAGAATTCTTTGATTTCATGGGGGTCATCGAGTTCTTCAGGCGTAACAGCCAGCATGTCGGAGAAGTCTCCTCCGTAGGGCTCGGCTCGACTGTCGAGGTATGAGGTGAGATTGAATGGTAGGTTCATCGTGGTCAAGAGGAGAAGAAGGCTGTTATGTTGTAAGTCGTGGTGTTGGTGATTATTCTTGCCAAGGTGACGGCATTAGAGTTGGTGAATTTTGTTGATTGTTTTTGATGTGGTTTTAGCAACAGGGTGTTGACATCTAGGGCGTCTTCGAGCAAGAGCTGGGGAAAGAAGCCGTGGAGTGGGTTGTTGATGTATTTTCTGTGCCATTGAATGGACTTGCGGGGAGCAGCTAAAGATGATATAGCTAAAGAATTGTCTTTGAATTCGTTTAGGATGTTTTGGTAGTCTGCGACAAGATGTCTGTTGGTGATTTCCTTTGAAGAAATAAATGCTATTTCTTCGTCTTCCAGTTGGGTGATAAGTCGCTTTCTGCCTTCGATCCTCTGGGTTAGAGGTGAGCTGATGATGCCAAGTGAGGCAAATGCCAAAATGCCCGTTGCAGCATCGCCCAAGAAGGCTGGAAAGTCGTATTGCTTTGCTCTTTTAAGTCGGCTTTCTTTGATTCGTAGTTCGTTGTAGTAGATTTCGTTGAAGCGGGTGATTTTGGTTAAAATGGAATGAGCGTCTTTGGCAATGCGCTGATTCTTGAGGATTTTACGTTCAAGATTTGCATGTAGTGATCCCGGCTGTATGATGTCATATAGCCGGGTTTGTCCTGATGGTTTTTGATAGACCTGGGCAAATAGGTGATCACCTGCCCTGTATTGACAGAACAGGTCAGCAGCCTCTGATCGATGTTGTGACCGTCTGTCGAAGCAGGTGATTTCAGTTGGTGGTCCGTTTTCAGGGATGAGGGTCAGGCGCCTGCCAAGTCGGAATGGGATGACTTCAGCGACGGCGCCACTGATGAGTCTGGTAGTAGCGAAAATGTTTGGATTTTGAAAAGTAGTCATGTTGGCGATGGGGTGAAAGATTGAGCGAGCGTCAGCGAGCTGGCGCTAATGAAAAAAACCACCCCGTAGTGGGGTGGCTTTTGAGTCATGAAGGCTCTGGACTCACTTGGCGCGACGCAGCGCGTTCCCTTCCGGGTAGCGTTTGTCAGCCAGATGGTCCGAGAAGGCGTAAACGCCAATGCCAGACCGCTGAACGGTCTTGTTCTCCTCGTCTCGGGTGACGACGCCGAGACTTAGTCCGCAGCCGTTTTCAACGGGAGACTCGAACGAGATGAACAGAGGGCCTGCCTCGTGAAAGACGCCGTCGGCGTTCTCGAGGGTGATGCGGGCGTCCTTACGGGCAGCCGCAGCGGACTCCTTGCGGCACTCGGGAGAACCAGCAACGGGAGCACTGGCGGACTCCTTCTTGGAGTCCTGGGGCGCCGAGCCATTGCCATTACTGGCGGGGCCTTCGACCTTCCTTTCGGTGGTCTCGGCACTGGTCTCGACGGTTTGGGTGGCGGCTTCAGCCATGATGGATGAACTTGGGATTGTGTGGTGCCCATCTCCACTGAGGGCATAAAAACAAGGCCCCCGTGGAGGGGCCTTTGGATGAGGAGGGGATCAGCGCATGACGCGCTGAATGACTGGAGACGGCACTGGCCGGTCTAGTTGACCGAATGTGCCGTATGCGGAGCGGAGCTCGCGCCATTGCACGATGGTCATGCAGATGACCATACCTGCAATGGTGACGCAGGCATGAGGGGTGTAATCGCGATTCATGGTGAATCACGCGAAGGGCATAAAAGGAAGGCCCCCGATTACTCGAGGGCCTTGAGGTTAGATATTGGAATTGATGGCGATCAATTCTTCGCATTCTTGATGAATGCGATCAAGGATTTCCATAAGATCTGGATCTTGATCCATCTCCCATGCAATCCAGAAATGATTGCGGGAATCCTGTTCAAAGGATTCAAGGGCGGCCTGAGCGGCCTCGGAGTATGGAGCATCCATCAGAGGAGCTCCAGGACGATTTCATCTATGGCGTCCTGAAGGGAGGCGCCAGCCTTCATGCGGGAATCGACATCCCGAGCCACGTGGCCCAGGTTGTCATAGCCCATCATGAAGACGGATGAAAGAGGCTGATACGCCTCAATGGCCAGCGCGATGCGCTGGAGATGGAGCGGCGCGGCGCTCCAGGAAGGATTGAGAGCCATGGCTCTATTGAAGGACACTGATGAAAGGCCCCCGTGGAGGGGCCTTGTGGGGCTAGCCGTAGTTGGCTGGGAGTTCAACGTCTTTGGCGAGGATCTCGTGGAAGAGATCGTCGGCCTGAGGTGTGAACTCAGTGCCTTCACGGCGTTGATCGAGCACTTGCTCGAAGGTGAGTGGGGAGTCGCACGGCATGAGTGGTGCCGTGCGGATGATGGGAACGTCCCACATGTCGTGGAGCGATCCCATGGAGTCCTCCATGGTGTAGGAGGACATGAAGAATTGAGCTTGCATGATGCTGCGCTCGAGGGACAGTAAACAAAGCCCCCCGTGGAGGGGGCCTTGTGGCGATGGAGCTACTCGAGCTCTGCAAGCCACATGGATTCCATGTGATGGCCAATGAGCATTGCCGCAGCATAGTCAGGGTCTGTGCTGGGCGGAATGTCAGTGTTGTGGCGAAGTCTTGCACGCTCGATTGCTTGATTGAGTGAGTTGATCATCCATGAGTGATCAACGAGTGAGATTGTCATTGCTGATGCAATTGAAGGACACTGATTAAAGGCCCCCGCGGAGGCCAATGCCGGCTCCAGAGAGGGTTTGCCGGCCAACTCCTGCGCCTGAAATTGCCTCCAGGGGGCAAAGTGTAATGACCGGGGGTAATTGTGAGACTGCTTGCTATACTAGCCGTCGCAGTTTGATATACCCCCGGGGTGTAAGTGTGGGACTTCCGCATTGTGTCTAAGTCTAGCCAAAGCGAAAGATCCCTGTGGTACCAACGGGTCTGGGGCCTGTGGGTATAGCTGAATAGCTGGATGCATGGCTGTATGTCGACATGCGCCGCTGGTCGCGGCAGCAGTCGTATTGAATGTGGAGATGGGCTGATGGATGGGTGAGATCCCTTGCAGCGACTGGGATCTCGAGGAATATGCGCCCGGTGCCGCACCGTCTGGGCGGTATGCGGCGGGGCTTATGAAGGCTTACGTGCGTTTGCTGTAGATGTGCACAGGGGGGCACTAGCAGCCGAGGTAGCACGTGACGCTTATGAGGACGCATGCACGTGAGCTGCAGATGCACACGGGGGCATTGGCAGCTGATGATGCGCATGGAGCTGATGCAGCATTGGTATGCTGATGATTCATTTGCTTTCATGCGAGCGGAAGCGAGCATGGGGAGCAAATGAAAAAAGAGTCCCCGTAGGGACTCTGGTGCACTACTTGGCGTAGATGCAGACGCGGGCATTGCCCGCCTTAGATTTGATGACCTTTCCGAAGGCGTCAGGCGCCTCCTCGTCTGGCCCGAAGCCAGACAGGACGTGCACGCCGATGAGGGAAGCCAAGAACTCTTCGGCCTTGACTTCAGACCCGAGGGCCTGAGCAAGCCTGGCCTTGAACTTCTTGGTGAAGCCCAAGTTACCAAGCCAAAGTACGTCCTTGGTGTCGGTGGAGGCGTTGGCCTGAGTGGTGGCGTTAGCCATGTGTCGCTACTGCGAACTACAGCAATCAAAGGTCCCCGTGGAGGGACACATGATTCTGTAGTGGTATGTGTAGCTTTGGTATGTGTGTCCTGATTTAGGGGTAGGTGGGGTTTTTTATGCAGGGCCCCCGTTGGAGGGCTAGGGAGGGGCGTGTCTCGATTATGTTTTTAACGATTTTCCGCGCGCGTATAGCGGCTAGTTGGCTTGTACTAGCTGTGTACCCTGAGGCGGTCGCATGCTGCTGATGGCAAAGTCACCAACGATCGCCGGCAAGATCGTCATCGTCTCGAAGCCGAAGAAGACCACGCAGGGCCAGGGCCAGCACAGCCGGCCGCGGAACGGGCGGAAGAAAATGCGGGGGCAGGGGCGGTGAAGCCGCGCTATCAAGCCATTCATTTGCCACCTGGGCGCCCAAAAGAGCGCAATGAGGCCTGGCGGGTAATGGAGACCCTCGGCTCGATGGAAGCGTGGGGAAAAGACGATCCAAGAACTGATCGCATCTTCACGCTTCTTGGTCATGGCGGTGAGCTCAATGAAGATCGCCTCCTTGACCCAACTCATGCGCCGCGGCTTGAGGTGCAGGATCTCGAGCTTCTGGCTGATGCGCATGATGAGATTGTTCGCGCAGACCCTGCATTACGCGAGGAGATGGAGTTCATCCCTCGGATTCTTGCCAGAGCCACAGAGCCTCGCGATCTACCCTCTTCATCAAGTGACGAGGCGCAGCCGGGCAACATGAGGCAGTGGAAGCGAAGCGGCAAGCAGCCTTCATGGGCGGCCGGTGTCGCGGATGACGTCCTCGGCGGGGAGGCGCCGCCAGCGCCAGACAAGGAGGTCACGCCGCCCGATCCTCAGGTGCGGCAGCCGGCCGAGCGGAGCAACCCCACCGGGCAGGAGACGCCGCAGACGAACCTGAAGACGAAGAAGGATGCCGAGGAGGCCTGGGACTGGGGTCGATTCGCCGGGGATGCCCTGCCCTGGCTTGCGGCCGCAGGTGGCGGCGCCGTGGGTGGCGCAGCGCTCATGCACTTGCTCTCGAGGCCGGCTGTCGCGGCTCCGGCCATTGCTCAACCTGGAGCGGAGAACTACTGATGCCGATCACACGATTTGCTGGAGAGAAGCTTCGGAGCAAGGTCGAGAACGGCCCGTCTGACATCACGAATCCAATGGAGCCACTGCGGGAGAGGATTCTCAATGCGGCTGCTCTCTTGACTTCCTTGGGTGAGAGGAATCCCGTTGGAGCCGTTTGGGCTGGCATTAACGCTGGAAAAGCGGGTGCTGTCACGCTCGATGACGCTCGCAGAAACGGCTGGATGCAGTGATTTTCCACACTTAGACACAACGCGGAACCATGGCACTTCGAAAAGCGGGCGACAAGCTGCGAGAGCACGCTGAAAAGAGCAAAAAGCCGGTTGTGCCCAAAGATGCACCGATGACGCATGGCGGCAAAGGCGGGACGAAGGGCACGTTCACGGCTGCTGCATCACGTCACGACATGGGCGTGCAGGAGTTTGCGAGCCAAGTCAAAGCACATCCGGAAAATTACAGCCCGGCGATGCGCAAAAAGGCGAATTTCGCCGCAAATGCCGCAAAATGGAAGCATTGATCGCCTGAATTCAGCGCCTACCCTGGTCGTAGGCATGGATTCCTAGCGTGGTTGTACTTGCTCCCACTGATTTCGTCGCATTTTCGCAGGCGATTGGCACTGATTACGCCGCCAGTGATGAGGAAAAGGCCCGCATCGCGCCGATCGTGGCGCAATGGAAGGCCGAAGTGGCGTCTCAGCAGCGCGAGGACCGCGGGCCCAACGCTCTCGGCGGCGTCCTGGCCGGCGCGGGGATCCTCGGGGCCGGTCTTGGTGGGGCCTGGCTGGCGCGCCAGCTCAAGAAGCAGGGCGTCAGGCCCGAGATCGCCGAGCAGACCGCGGCTGCGGTGGCCGCCAAGGGCTCGCCCCCCCCGGCATCGGGCGGTGCGCCACCGGCTTCGGTTGTGGCGTCACCTGCGACGCGGGGCCTGGATCGGGTTACCCGGCAAGGCGGCGGGATCTCCCGGGCGCGCGGCGAGTACGACCCCGCCAGCTTGATCCAAAATCCAAAGCTGGGTCCGCAGATCATGCAGGCCGACACGCCAGAGAAGCGATCGGCACTCGTTCAGGACCTGGCCGCCGCTGGTGACTCCCGGGCCGAGCGTGTTCAACGTTTGCTCGAGGTTGGCGAGCAGGATTGGCCGACTGAAACGGCTGGGGTGGGCCGGGAGTCGGGCCAGCCTTTCGAGGTCACCTACCAGTCGGCGGCTGGAGCGCTCGCCGGGATCGGCGGTCGGCAGCGTTACGGCAGCACCACCTATGGTGAGACCGAGGCCGATGCTATGGCTGCGGGCTTCAATGCGCCTACATTGGGTCAGACGCGGCGCACCGGTGCTGGCATGTATCAGCCTGGGTATTACGAGCCAGAGGAGCAGTACGGGGCGAACATCGAGCTTTCAAATGGCAAGCTCTTAATGCGCAGTAACGGCAAGGGAGGCCAGACGCCGGTGCGCTTTGGAGAGCAAAATGCTGCTTTGAACTTTTACAAGGCCGAGAAGCGGCCAATTGCGAAAAGTGATCTTGTCGCGGCCGAAGATCCGGAGCGCGACGAAAAGGTTCGTGGTTATATTGATCGTGAAGATGCGACTACTGCAGGAATGATTGAGTCGCTGCCAGCGACATCGAAGCAGTGGCCTCGTACTGGCTATGTGGATACATCTGCGGCTCGCATTCCAATTACGCCGCCTGAGCGCGTTCTCAATGTTGATGCGCTGGGCTTGGCCGGTGAACTTCCTATTGATCAAATGTCAATGTATGATATTTACGAACATCAGGCAAATCCCTCGCTTGCAAATCCTTCGTTGACGCAGGGGCAAAAGTATTTGGTTTTGAAGCCGGAATGGCAAAGTAGGATCGACGCATTGGCAGATAATCTCGAGCCTGGTCGGCCGTATCCGTATAAGTTCAATCAGCCTGAGGAGCCATGGTCATATCAGGCAAATAAGGGCTACACGATTGGCAGTGAGGCTGTTCCAGGTGGCAAGGGCGCGCGTCGTCAGGTCTTTCGTAGAGAGACTTACACGGAGTACGATCCCAATTTGGTTCGCGAGATTCCGATTTATGATAAAGAGGGTAATATCACTCGCATGGAGCGTGTTGTCGGCGGTTTTGGTCCAACGAGGGAGACGGTTGCTGATCGCGATATTGAATTGCCAACTCTCGAAAGAGTTCCGATTGATGCAAGCGCCTATCGCGGCAAGACGTCGCTTGAGACGGCTGGAGCCGAGGGAGAGCCGGTGGATTACAGCATTAATCGGTGGCAGGATCGCATTGTTCCGCGCGATGACGATTTTACGTCTTCGTTGCTTGATTATGCCGCCAAAGCGCATCGGCATGTTCAGGCCCTTCGCGCACAGGCCCAGGTCCTTGAATTTTCCGACCCTAGAGGGGCAAAGCAGCTTTTAAGGGAAGCTGGCGTCGCGGAACAGGCGGTGATCACTGTTCAGCGCAAGATAGAGGATCTACGCTATCAGACAGCCGAACAGGAGGGTCGAATTAAATCGGTCAACGCGAGTTTCGCGCAGGGTCCTTACATTCTCAAGGAGTTTGGCGAATCTGGCATGCGTGCTGGCGCACGCTTGAGAGTTGCTGCCAAGGATCACTTGTCGCGCACGGGAAAGCCGTTGACGCAGCGGCAAGAGATGGATCTGGCCACTGATCTGGCGGTGCAGCACAACACGGATCTTTTCACGGTGTTGCGTGCTTCTCGTCTTGGCACCGTGACGCAACCGGAACGCTTGGATGCTGGTGGCGGAAGACTGACAGATCCTCAGGAGCGTCAGCGCGGTGGCGATGTCGTGGGCCTTCGCCAGTTCAAAGAGTCTGGTGCTATTGTTGGAACCGCTAAGCCGATTGGCGGTAAAGAGCCAGATTTTCTTGAGCGCGTGTATGAAGTGCTCGAGCTGCAACCGCGGCTTGGCCGTTCCGCTGAGCGCAATGCGGCGTTGGAGGGCAAGGCAAGGGAGTTGGCTGACTCCTTTCAGAACCAGATTCCGGAGCTCGGTAAACTGCTCAAGCTTGGTGGTGTTTCTGAGCAGGAAAAGGTTAGCCTTGTCTTTGAGGCGATTTCGATGGCTGCCAAAGACTATCACAAGGCGATCAAGGTATTTCCGGAGCTTGGCGCAAAGGCCTATGCGGGCGGGCCTGGCACGCACTTCTTTGAGGCTTTCATGAAGACCTACGTGCGCAAGGCTGCAAATTTGATGGGTATTGAGTTATCCGGTGGCCAGGGCACACAGGCATCATTGATGACGCTTGCCGCCGGCACCAGTGAACGCTTGATTAACAAGGCGCGTCGCGAGGGGGTTTCGCCTCGTGTTGTGTTAGATGAGGTGATTGCTGGCGCTGAATCGCCGGCCGAGGCTTTCGAGCGTCTCGATGCGCGTATCAGCAATGTGCAGAAGACGGAAGCGGCGGATGACCCGAATACCAATGGATCGTTGCTGGCTGAAAAGCTTTGGCAGTTGCCAAGCAGTGAGATTGGTGATACTGCTGCGGGCCAGTTGAAGCAGCGCCTGGCGGCACGCTCTTCCGGCACCGGAGGTCGCTTGGGGCCCAGCCGTTTTCCCGTGGCGATCAAGCTGGCGACCACGTTGCCAGATGAAAGCATGTTCCCGGGCCGTCGGTCTTCTCAGGAGGTGGATGCGGTGCGTCGTCAGGGGATCACGGGAACTTATAGATCATCGCAGGATGATTCCGTGATCGCCGAGGGAACATTCAAGCGGAATAAGCAGGAGACGTTGCTGGATCGCGCTCGTGACCCTGAAGCACGTCGCTTTGGCTCCAATGCAGAATTGAACTCAGAGTTCAAGGCGCTGGAGACTGAAAAACAGTTGCTGCTCAAAAAAGACAAGGAATCGCCTCGCTTGAAGGAGATTGGCGATTTGCAGCAGGGTTTGATTGATGAACAGCGTGAGATTGACGAGCATCGCTTTGTGATTGAGCAAGCAATTGGCCGCTTCAATACGGAGTCGATGTCAAGCGGTCGTGTTGTGGGTCCTGGGCATGTCATCATCAACTCTGGCGTTGGGGTTCGCATTGAGCCGGATCTGCGTGCAGCGCCACGCTCGATGGAGGCGCAACCGCAAAGGGGGGAGATCAGTGATTCGGCCGAGACAGCTGAAGATGCGCTGGATATGCGTGACGTGGCCGCAGATCGCGATGTGGCTCGTGATTATTTGGCGGACGCTCTTTCGAGAGGCGTGGATGTTGACGTTGAGGTCCTTGGTGAGGGTGCCGAGCGGGATGCTGATGCGCTGAGCGCTCCGCGCCGCCCGGAGGTGACACTGACAGATGCAGAGGTGCGTGATATTCAGGCTCGTGGAGGGCAAGGCATTGCGCCTCGTCAGCGAGAAGGCGAGCCGATGCGAATCGACGAGCGACAGGTGGCTCATGTTCTTGACCTTGTCCGTAGGGCGAAACCTACCCTGATCAGAGCGAGGAAGTCGTCCGTGCCGGAGATCGCACCGCAAGAGCGAGAGCGCGCTGAGTTTGGCCGCAAGGTTGACTTTTTCATCAACAATCCGCAGAGCAAGCAGATCGGCTACAAGGACCTCGAGAGTGGCGCCTTCCGTCCGATGGCGCCGCTTTCGGATGCGGCAATCCGGGCCAGCATGGCGGCGGAGGGCTCCAGGCGCGCCAGGCGAGAGGAGCTCATTCAGCAGGTGCTCAGTGACGTGGCCCTGCGTCGTCGCATGGGGGTTCGGGGCTGATGGCATTTCGCAACCAGGCTCTGCCAGCCCAGATCCGCTCCGGGAACGACAGCCGCCTCAGGCAGCTGGGCCAGCCGCCTGCCGGGTTCAGCCAGGGCGCCGCGGCCCGGGCGAAGGTGGCCGCCGGCAAGTTCAGCGAGGGGGATCCCGGGGCCGATGCCGCTGCGCCGTGGTTCGTCGGCATGCAGCCGTTCAGCCAGATCCGGGCGGCGAACCAGAACGTGTTCAATGACTGGGACGATCGATTCACCAACGCCACCGACATCGGCTTCCGGTTCCGGCCGCCACCGCCTGAACCCGAGCCGGCACCGGTCGAGGGCGGCTCGAGCTCTGGTGGCGAGGAGGTGAAGGGCTGATGGCGGTCACACGATTGGCTGGCAAGGCATTGCGCGGGGTCTGGCATCGCAAGCCCTTGAAGGATCTGGGCACCTGGGAGCACACGCGGCAGGCCGTGATGCCGCGGGGAGCCCTGGAGTGGGGGGTGGAACTGGCGCCGGACCTGATCGGGGCAGGCATGATGATGATGAACATGGAGGGCGCCACGCCACTGGAGCGGGCGATGGCCGGGGCCTTTGATCTCGGCGCCGGGCTGGGCCTGTCGTTCGGCGGTCGCCTGGCCGGCGGAGCCATCGGAGACGCTGGGGCCAGGCTGGGCGGCGCGACTCGCGCACGGGATTTGCGCCGCGCGGCGAGCACCGGCGCCGGCATCGGTGGCTACGTCGGTCCGATGTCGATGATAGTGATGCCCTACGAGAAGCTCAACCCGGCCTATGGCGGTTACGTGGAGCGCATGCAGGCGCAGGGCGCGCAGCAGCAGGAATTGTCACCGGAGGAATACGGCATGCTTCAGCAGCTGTATCTCAATGCTGCGCAGAGTCCGAAGGTGACGGGCCTGCAGGAGGCGTTGGGAATGTCGGGGATGCCGATGTATGGCTGAAGTCGTTGTCAATGAACAGCAGGGCACCGCGCAGCACAAGCGCAATGTGTGGGAGCAGCTTGTCGAGGGCTTCTATCGTGGTGCAGAGGATCGGTCTTATGAGATAGGTGCCACGCCGGTTGAACACATCATTCACGATGCGGCGTGGAATCCGAAAAACTGGCAGCAGGCCTATCGCGGCACCGGCGATCGTCCACCGACATTTGCTGAGCGCATTGGTGCGACGATGGGTTTGGCGGTCAAGGATTTGATGCGAGATGGCTCTCGCATTCCCTACTGGGCGCTCAATCACCCATTGGCGATCTATGGTGTTGCCAGTGATGCAGCGGCAGAAGCGGCGGGGCTGCGGCCTGATTATGCGGCGCTTGAAAAGCATGCTAAGAAAAACAAGACATCGATTGACAGGGATGTCCTGCAGGCGCAATGGGAAGAGCACATGGGCTTCGACAAGAAGCGCATTCCGCTTGTCATTGCCGGCCGCGCTGCTCCATTCATTGGTGCTGCGGCATTGGTGCAAGCGTCCGGCAACCATGATTTGCTGAATCCACTCGAAGGTGGGCGCTCTCCGGGCTTTGAGGCTGTCATTCCACAAGAGGGGGATCCGACAAAGTCGGCGAATGTGCCGGGTGAAGTAGTTGCTCGTTACCTCTTTGGCCGTACGGGGCGCCTGTTGCCGTGGGAGCAGTTCACCGAAGAGCGGCCTGATGTGTCGCCACAGGACTACGGCTCTTATCGCGCTCATCAATACGACAAGGGCCTTTTCAACATTGGCTTGTTCAAGGGCACCTCGAGGAACATCGAAGGCGAGCCTGAGTTCACGATGATGGGGTTTCGCACGCCGCTCTCGGCGGTGGGGGCTGGCGCGGGCGCCCTCACCGGCAGCGTCCTGGGCGCCAGCGCTGCTGTGGCCGCCGCAGCGAAGACGGCACGGGAGCTCTCTGGCGATGGTCCTTTTCCCGCTGGCCGGCACATGGGGCCGCGGCGCCTGGCGGGCTCTATCGCTGGTGCCATTGCTGGGGCCATCGCCGGCAAGTACGGCACGCAGGCGGTCAACGACCTTGCGCTGCAGCCGTTGATCAATCCTGAGGCGGTGGAAGCTGAGCGCGTGTGGCGCGAGCAGCAGCGTGCTGCTGGGGCCCTCTGACTACCCTGGCCTCAGGCTGATTCTTGACGTGGATTTCGTCTCTCAATTCTTCTATGAGCGTCAGCGACGGCGCACCGAGCGAGAGCGCGAGTGGAATCGGACGCACATGGTTCTCGGTGGCAATCCGAACTACCTCGTGCCTCCGACCGTTGGCATGGCGCCGAGCCCGCAATTTTCGGGTCGCCCAGCTCCTGTGCCGCTCTGGGGTGACAACTGGGACTATGGCAGTCCGGTGGGGCGCGTCGGCTATATGACGGCGCCCGATGGCCCGGAGCGGATGCAGGAGCTCAGGGGGTATCCGGGTGCCCCTTCGTTCGGTCCCGATGTGACCTCGATGGCGGCATCGGTGGCTCTGGATGCCGGGCTTCAGATGGCGCCGCAGCTGCTGCAGGCCCCAACTCCGCGGGCCAATGGTCCGGTGATGGTGCAGATCCCCCGACCGCGAAATCCCACCATCCTGCCCACGCCTCCTGGCCCTCGAGGGGGTGGGCAGCCGGTGGCTGTGGTTGGTCCCGCGCCGGGGGTGGAGCCTTCCGCGACGGCCCCAGGGAATGGGGGCGGGGTGACCACGGTGCCAGGGGCGCCTGGTGGGTCGGAGCCGAACGTCACGCAGATGGGCATCAACGAGGCCCAGGCCGTTCGCAAGGCCGCTGCTCGGGGTCGATCGATCGAATCAATCAACGGCGCTCAGCTCTGGAATGGCATCGAGGAGCCGTCCGCGATGCCCGACGCCACGGCCGAAAGGGTGAGGCGGGCCCGGACCGGCGGTAGCAAGCCGCGCAGCGGGCCCGCCACCGGCTACGGGAAGCTCTACCAGGGGGCCGAGAGCTTCGATCTGCCGGAATGGATCGAGGGAGCTTCCCGGCGCGGGGCCGCCTACGTGCGCAAGACCGGTGGCGCCGCCGAGACTCGGGCGCTGCAGAAGAGCATGATCCGGGCCGGCAAGTGGGGCGCCACTGCAGCCCGAGTCGCTCCCTATGCCACCGGCGCCCTGGTCGCGATTGGCGCCGGCATGCAGGGCTCCCAGGAGGCGGGCCTGGCCGGTGGGCTCACTTCCGCGGCGACAAGCACGGCTGGTCAGGTTGGAGGGGCGGTGCTTGGTGGCACCATTGGCACGATGCTCGCTCCGTTCACTGCTGGCGCTTCGATTCCGATCGGCGCCACGATCGGCGGCATCGTTGGCGGCATGGGCGGGCAGTGGGTTGGCAGTCAGGCCAACAAGTTCACAGTCAGCCAGGTCGATCAAGGCACCGGCTTCGGGGCCATGATGGATCCGTTCGTGACGACAGAGCGCGAACGCATGCAGGCTGAAGTGCTGAGAGCGCTCAACAGTCCTGCGTACATTGCGTCGCGGCCACTCGAACCTTACATCTGATCATGGCAGCAGCACACCTCTCTCCAAGGCCGCTGATGTCCGCACAGGGTGGACGCGGCAGCTACATGATTCAACCCCAGCAGGACAACAGCTGGGCGCAGCTCGCTGCAACGTCAACTACGGCGCAGGCGAGCATGTTCAACAATGCGATGAACGCTGCCTACGGCCTGGCGAACACGGGCCTGCAAGAGCTTGGACGGCTCCGCAATACTGGCCTGATTGGTGAATGGAACTTCCGCAATACGACGCAGCAGATTCCCGCGCAACTGGCTGCCACGAAGTACACGGCTGATCAACAGCTCAAGGCGGCGGAATTGCAGGCTGAGGCCCAGGTCAAGGCGGCTAAGGCGCAGCGAAGTGGTGGTGCGATGAGCGGGCTGGGCTCTCTGGCCATGGGTGGCGTCATGCTCGCAACTGGAGGATTCAAGTAATGGCTCAGGATTGGACGACGAATTGGGCTCAACTGGGCAGTGACCTCACGGGCCTCATCGACAAGGGCCGCTGGCTCGTGGACCTGCCCGGTGCCGCGGTAACTGCTGCAGGGAATGCAGTTGGTGATGCGATTAAGCCTGGAGTTAGCACAGCCGCTAGCAATGTGGCCGGTTTTTTTCAGAACAAGGGCGACGAAAAGACAGTGAAGGATACCGCGATATTGACGCATGACAAGCGTGATGCAAAGACGCCGATCACTTATACGGTTACCGGCAAGGATAGAGAGACCGGAGAGGCAAGGACGTTTGAGGGGCTTTCACCTGAGGACATTCAGTCAAGGTTCCCGACACTTGGGAAGAACTACGCAGGTAGATTGACTAGAGCAACGGCTGAAAATGAAAGGCGATTGACGACTGGCGGCGCGATACAGGTAGAGACGGAGCGCGAGGGCAGGGCGGATCAGCGCCAGAAAGAGGCTGAGCTAAGAGCGGAGCAACGTGAAAAAGAACGCGCGGAACAAGAGAGGAAGCGAAGAGAGGCGGAGATCACGTTGCAGCATAATCTCACAAAAGGGAGAGAGGAGGCTGGTCGAGAATTTGAAGGCACACAAAGAGGCCTGGATCGTCAGCACACGACTAACGAGAATAGGGATACTCGCACGCATCAAAAAGATCTGGCGGAAGGCGAGCAGGCATGGCGAAGCGGCGAATCCGCTTTGGATCGCAATCAGGCGTGGCTTATTCACAAAGATGCTCAGGGCATTCAAGAGGGCTATCTCACGCTTTCTCAGCAAAAGCTCGAGCTTGAGAAAGATCAGGATCGCAAAGACCGCCTCATGCTTATCTATACGATGATAGGCAAGGGCCTTGATCAAATGTTGGGGAATTTCGGCTGATGGCAACGCTCAACCAGTACAACCAGGCGCTCGGTCAAGCCAGTGGCGGGGCGCAGCAACCGGGCAATCCGTACCAGTCGTGGTATCAGGATGCGTTTCGCGACATCATGAACTGGAGCGTCAGCCCCAGTCAGCAGAATCCCAATCGTGGCGCACAGCGTGATGCGTTCCAGATGGGTGCTGCAATGGCGGGTGTCAACACGCAGAACTCGAAAGAGTTGATGAACACCGCTGCAGACTTGGATCTGCGCAATCAGCAGCAGATCATGGGTGCTGAGCACGGCTACAACCTTGCGGGCATGACGCATGCCAACGAACTGGCCAAGGATTACCTGCAGAACGAAACCGCCAGCGCAGTTCGTCAGCAGCAGGAGGGAGGCTTGCAGCAGCGACTGCTCACCCAGGAGACGGGCTTCCAGGAGCGCCAGAGCCAGGCCGAGGCCGGCTATCAGGCGCGCGCTACGACCCGGGTGCAGGGCCAGGAGAACCGGGCTCAGATCCGCACGCAGGGTGACGAGGCTCGCCGGCTGATGACGCACGATCGTGACACCGCGGCTCGCATGGCCGTCAGTCAGTCGAGGCGCGCATGAGTGATTCTGCCCTGCAGGTCCGCGCGGATTTTCAGCCGATCGAGGCCTGGCTGGATCAGATTCCGGAGCGCAAGAAGAGCTCGATTTTGCAGTATGCAGCATCCGAGCGCAGCCCGGTGCTCAGCTACCTCTACGCCTCCATGCTGGGACTCCCGGCTTCGGTCGATGACTGGGAGGCGTGGGTGGCCAAGCGGTGGAAAAAGCTCGATCATCGCGCTGTACTTGAAACAGAGATCATGTCGCTCTATGACGACATCGCGAAGATTCGTGATGCGGTGGAGCAGGGCTCAATCAATTTGCGCGATAGCCCGACCAAATTGGCGTACCTCTCTCGTGAGCTGCGCGGGCACATCGAGCATCTCTCGAAGGAGGTTTCCACCCATGATCGCCGGGCCCTGCTGCTCGCCGGCGTCGAGATCACCGCTAAGATGCTGAAGAAAGTGTTCGGTCGCAACGCTGCTGTCTGGCCGGCGATCGAGGAAGCGATGCAGTCCGTCTGGGCTGACATCGATGCCCGTCATTCGCTCTGAGCTCATGGTCTACGCCTGCCTCGAGTCGCTTCGCCGCCTGCTTCGCTCCTACGGCTGGGGCACCCGGCCCCGGACGATGCAGCTCCTGGCCGGCGGGGCGATCGCGGCACACGAGGATCCCTGAGGGCCGAAAATTTCTGCTACGCGCGCGCCCGTCACATGAGCCCTAGTATCAATGTACTAGCCGGGGTCGCAATCTCGCATCCTAGCACTGATTCCAGGGGTCGAGCATGGACGCTTCAGTAGGTCTCCTGGCACGCGCGAAAGCCCTGGCCAACGCGGACACGCGCATTGACATCGAGGTTCCGCCGGACATTCGTCTTGCGCGCACGGATTTCTCGGTGTTCTGCAAGGTGATGGGCAAGCCGAATGCTCGCCATCACGAGGAATGGGTGCACGAGTTCGTCACGGAGGAGACGAGCTCACGGTTGCTGCGCATTGCTGGAGCGGACACGGCGATCCTCGCGCCGCGAGGTTCGGCGAAGAGCACAGTGCTGGCGCTGTTCACGGCGTGGGCGATTGGTATTCACAGTGAAGCGCGCAAGCTGTTGCGGATTCTCTACATTAGCTATGCACTGGACATTGCGCGATCGAAGAGTTTTCAGATCAAGCAGATCATCAACTCGAAGCCCTTTCGCGAGGTCTTTCCCACGGTGCGACTTGGCAAGGACCGCACGTCGGATGAGCTCTGGGCGATCGACATGGACTTCGCGGATGTTCAGGTTGATGCTGATGATCCGTACACGCTCTGCGCTTCTGGCCTTGGTGGTGCCATCGTGTCGCGCCGCGCGGATCTGATCGTGATTGATGACGCGATCAAGAGCGTGGACTCGATCTCGAATCCTGACATTCGCGCCAAGTTGATCACGAACTGGCAGCAGGTGGTGCGGCCGTGCTTGCTGGACGGTGGTCGCTGCATTGCGTTGGGCACGCGATTCAGCGCTGTTGACATCTACGGCACAACATTTGTGCAGAAGAATGGTTGGCGCGTCATCGTCGAGAAGGCGATTCTCACTGATGGTGATGGACTCGAGTGGTCGTACTGGCCTGAGATGTGGTCGTTGCCGTATCTGCAGAAGCTTCGTCGTGAGTCGCCGACAGACTTCAGCTTTCAGTTTCAGAACCTGCCCGTTGCGCAGAGTGAGCTCAATTTCCCTGAAACGTGGTTCGTGCAGGAGCCGCTGAAGCGCGATAGCGGTGGTGCTGTTCAGCCTTATGACATGCTTTGTGTTGGCGTGGATCTCAGCAGTGGACTGAAGGAGCGCAATGATTACACGGTCATGCTGCTGGGCGGCATTCGCGATGGCAATGTCGAGATGATCAGCTACCAGCGCATGCGGGCCATGGGCAATCTCGAGAAGCTCGACGCTTTGCTTGACATGCTGGAGGAGCAGGAGCTGGTGCGCGTTGAGGAGATCAACGGTGAGGAGCGCTGGCATCCGACTGATTGCCCGGTGACGGTGCTGTTTGAAGAGATCAGCTACCAGCAAAGCATTCGCGGTGACGCCAAGGCGATTCTTCACGACAAGCGCGGGCTCTACAACATCGTGCTGCGCGGAGTCAAGGGCTACCGTGGTGACAAGCTCAGTCGTTTTCGCGGCACCTTGGGCCTGTTCCAGACGGGCAAGGTGACGTGGAATCCGCTCTACAACTGGGATGCTTTCAAAGACGAGATGGTGAACTTCGGTTACACCGATCACGATGACTGCGTGGATGCCACGGTGCTCACGATCCGCGGCCTGGTCGGCCAGGGGGCTCTTCAGGCGCAGTGGGGCGACTGGGATCTCGAGTAGCGATACCCTGAACGCAAGATAGGAGCGCCATGCAAGGTCCGGATCAGACGCGCTTTATGCAGATGCTGGAGGCAGCGCGCACGCGGCGCTCCTCTGATGATGCGGCATCGATGATCGTGCCGGCGCATCTGGCGCAGATGCGTCTGTTCATGACGCGGCAGGGCATCGAGTTTCACGCCAAGCAGGACAGCTACGGCCAACGGCGCGATTTCATTGAGCGGGTCTCGGCATTCAACAAGCTACCTGGGCGCCTTGAGGGGATCATTGACTCGTTCCTGATTGATGGACGCGGGCTTTTCTATTTCAGGCCCAGCAAGGATTTGTACAGGGTTCACTATTTCCGCTACGATCAATATCGCGCCTACTACGATGATGATGGTGACCTGACGGAGCTGCAGATTATCTACAGCTTCAAGGTCAGGCCGCCGAAGGGCTTTGGTGCTTCCCTCGGTGCCGCGCAGGTTGGTCAGGATGTGCGTTTTGTCGGCGGACCCTCGAATGCGCAGCTGCGCTGGATCAAGCTCGAGGTGTACAAGGATCGCGTTGAGCAGACGATCTCTGAAGAGCGGCCGGAGTTCGATGGACTCGCCTCTGCGAAGAAGACGGTGATGACCAACGCGCTCGGGTTCATCCCAGCGGTGGAGGTCTTCAACAACCGCAGCTTGGAGGAAGGCGAGGGCTATGGCGAGTTTGACTGGCTGGCATCGCACATCCTTGAGCACGATCGCCTGGTGCGCTCGATCCGCAAGAACGTTCACTTCTTCGGCAATCCGACGCTGGTGAGCTCTCGCCCGCGTCATGACCTGATCGAGCCGGACGAAGATGGCGCACAGGCTCAACGGGCCACCGTGGCGAGCAACAGCGGCTTCAATGGCGTGCGAACGCGGAGCACGCGGGTCTCAGAACCCGGCTACGGAGGGGATGCACTGCGCGTGCCGCGCGTGATCGCCAACGTGGAAGCGGCGGATCGCGTCGGCTACATCAGCCCGGATGCGGTGAGCGGCGATCTGACGTCCTGGACGACGATGTGCCAGGAGATGATCCGCACGGCGCTCGGCGGGGTGGACGATCTGTCGATCAACAGTGGCGCCACGGCTTACGAGGTGAAGACGCTGTACGGGCGTGTTTCCGCAACTGCAAAGCGCAAGTGCCGGGATCTGTTCGAGTACGGCTTGTGTCAGCTGTTTCAGCTGATGATCTTCCACGAGGAGACGTTGTTCCGCGAGTCGCTTGCCGTGGCGCTTGGCATCATCAAGCCGGAGCCGCCGCTGGAGGAAACCATTCCGCCTGAGCAGTTTCCGCAGATCATGCAGATGTATCAGCAGTTGATGCAGCAGTGGAATGAAGCGGTTAACAGCGCGATCATGCAGATCAAGAAAACAGGCGAGGTGCCACCAGGCGTCATTGGCTTGATTCCCGACGGTGAGACGACGGTGTTGTATCGTTGGATGGGTGAAGTATTTCCGCAGTCTAACGAAGAAATTCTCCAAGCAAGCATAGTTGTCCGAAATCTCCAAGAAATAGGCGTTGATTCATTGGAAGCACTCATGTGGCTTTTCCCCGAGAAGACGCCAGAGGAGCGGGCCGCGATGCTGGGTGGATACCCTTTCCGTGTGGCCGAGGCGACACAGCGTGCGATTGGGATCACGATCGACACCATCCGGGCGTTTTTCTCGACCCCCCATCCGCAGGAGCCGGACCTGCCTCTCGCCGCCGATCCTGCGCTGGATCTGACGCCCTACCTGTACCGAACACTTGCCCACCTTCGTACCGAGCTGACCTATGGAGGCCGCTATTCAGAGCGGGATGCAACCGTCGGCATCCCCGACACCCTCACAGATGCCGACCGCTTACGCGCCGCCCGCGGTCTCGCAACAGGCGCCGACCGGGCCGATGCCCAGCGGCGTGCCAGCTTCGCCGCAGCAGCTCGCTTCGTGGCAGGCTCCCGTCCAGGACAGCTGGGCTTCGATTCCGGCGCAATGGCAGCAGGCATTCCAGGGGACGCCGGCCGCCTTTCCTACTCCGAGTCCCCAGTTTTCGGCGCCGGCGGGACCCTCGCTTACGACCCAGCCGATTCCGCCCGCAACGGCGCTCAACTGGGCAGTGGCGCAGGCCCCGGCAGTGGCTTCGGCGAGCCCGACCTGGCAGCCCCAACCAACGCCGGCCTACTACCAGCAGCCCCAGGCCCAGCCCCAGTACCCGCAGGCCCAGCCGCAGGTGCAAATGGTGCCGGTGGCGGTGCCCCAAGCCGCAACGGCACCAAGCGGCGCCGGCGCGGTTGATCGCTACCTCAGCCAGATCAGCGACGAATCGCTCGAGCTGCTCGAGCATTTCGGGCCCGAAGCGCCGGTTCGCCTGAACACCTACGCCTGCCAGGTCGAAGACGCTCTGCTGGAGGCCCTGCAGCACCAGCAGTACCAGGCCGACGTCGTCAGGGAGTACCAGGGCTACGTCGAGAAGGTGGTGCCACTGCTCGAAGCCGCCAAGGCCGAGCGTGAAGCGCTGACCCACATCCTCACCGATCCCAAGCGACTGGGCGAGTACGTCGAGGGCTTCTTCGGTCCCGAGGGCCCGTTCCCGACGCAGACCCCAGGCGAGGAGGCTCGCGATCGCCTGCAGCAGGGCATCGCCGAGACGCAGGGCCGGCTCGTGCCCATGCAGGACTTCCGCGCTCAGGACTGGGCCGATCAGCAGGCCGCCGCTCAACAGCAGGCCGCGGCGCAGCAGGGATTCCAGCGGCCGCAGATGCCCATGCCGGCCCCGGGCGGGGGTGGCGGGATCTCGGCTCAGGACGTCTGGGGTGCCTTCACCCAGGCGATGGACGCGCGACCCGAGGACGCCTGGAAGGTGTTGGCTCAGGCTCCGCCTGATGCGATCCGCCAGAAGATCCTTTTCATGGGTGAGTGACGATGAGCAACAAGCTGTCAGGGGCGCAGGTTGAATATCTGCGCAAGAGAGTCAAGCAGAACATGACCGCGCAGAGGTCACTGCTGATGGGAATCCAGAACGCGACTGGCTTGCCCACCGCGATTGACCTGAAAACACCCGGCGGCAAAGATGATCTTCGTGTTACCGGCGCTGGCTGGGATGCATGGGATCGTAAAAATCAGCAGATCAGGGCGGATCTCGATCCAGTCGATGCCACTGCGGCGTTCATGGCCGAGACGAGCCGTGCTGGTGGCTCAAGAGGAAAAGCGGATCCCGCTGTTGTTTCTGATCTTGCCGCACAATTACGCGCACATGATGCGTTGAGGGATAAGTCCGTTGACGAGCAAAGGACTATTCTTTCGCGAATTCAGCGGATCGCCAACCTTCAAGGCGGGCAGTCGAACGACGCCTACGAACGCACGCTTTTGGGGTTAAAGGATGATCCGATGAAAGTCGACGTCCTTCACCAGGCCGGCATCATCGACGAGAAGCAGGCCAAGCTGCTCAAGGGCGAGGCGCTGCCGGCCGATGAACTCGAGGCCAAGGCGATCGGCCTTCCGTGGGCTGACGCCATCCCCTGGTTGAAGGACATGCCTGCTGAGCAACGCCTTCCGTGGGATGTCGGCGGCATCGCGCTCGCCGGCGCCGGCGCCACCGCTGGATCGATCGCTCTGGCCAACATGCTCATGCAGCAGGGCCAGCAGCAGAGCGATTACAACGCCTACGCCGCTGCTGTGCAGTCGGCGCACGCCTACTGATTTCCTGACTCGCCATGCTTACCGCCGGTCCTCGTCCCACTCGCCAGGTCGCTGTTCCGGGCATTGAGCCCGGCCAGTTCGCACGCAAGCAGATGCTCGGCGTTGCTCAGGAGGTCGCCGATCTCGGCGCCTCCCAGCAGCCGAACCCCGCGGCCAAGGCGATGCCCACCGGGCGGCTCCAGGCGCCGCTGCACCCCGAGGGAGCCGCCACCTACGGCGATGCAGCGCCATCGGCCATGGGGCGCGTCCTCCCCGGCAACGAGATGGTGGCTGAAACGCCGGGCCAGCAGATGGAGCGCATGGAGACGCTTCATGCGAACAACGAGCGGCGTCGGGTCGAATCCCGCGGCCTCGAGGGTGCTCGCGGGCAGATGCAGACCGTGCCGGCCAACCTGGCTCAGACGGCTGCCGACCTCCAGCGCCAGCGAGTCGGCATGGCTCTGCAGGGTGAGCGTGGTGATCGCACTCCTTTCGCGCCGGTGTCGCAGGAGGCGCTGAGCTACATGCTCAAGGAGGCCCACGCGCCTCGTCGTCAACCTTCCATCATGTGATCGCCCATGGCACGAAATCTTCCTTCTACGAGAGCCGGCACTCTCTACGCGCAGAAGCCGGTCATGCCGCAGGGCGAGTACGCCAGCACGGTCGGTCCGCGGCAGGGCCGGGTTGCGCCACGGGACGACCGCTACTCGCAGTATTACGCCGATCCGCGGGAAAACTACAACATCTTCGATGAGGGCGTTCGCGATCGGCTCTGGACCTCCATGGTGCATGCGCCGATAGGCGGTTATGTGCGCCGCTTCGGTGAAGATCAGCTGGGCCTGAGTCGCGGCCATGCGCGCCTGCTTGAGATGGGTGCAGCGGCCAGCGCTGTCGGCGTCGGAGCTGGCACCTTCCTGGCCGCCGTGCAATCGCTGAACGAGAACACGCAGACGCCGGGGACGATCCCGATTCAGTAATACCCTGCGATCAGAGCCGGGTGTTGCTGTGGTCGAGCGCTTTGCCGCCAGTCCTGAGGTCTACAGCGCTGTGCGGCGTCACCTGCAAAGTGACGGTGTTCCGCGTGAGGCCGCCAACCATCTCACATCCGAGATGGTCACGCACGGTGAAGACGTCGATTCATCGATCGATCGCTTCCAGGAGCTGCATGCGCGCCTGCGGTCACAGGGCTTCGATGACGAGGCGGCGCAGGCTCTGGCCGTTGAGTCGATGGAGGGCCGCCAGCCCGAGCCGCGCGCCACGCTTCGCTACCAGATGACGGAGGCCTGATGGCGGACTTACTCGCGCGTTACCGGCAGCTCCTGCAGAACCCGAACGTTCGCCGGACGCTGGACACGATCAGCTACGCGGAGGGCACCTCGGGCCCCGAGGGCTACCGCACGATGTTCGGTGGCGGCAAGTTCGACACTTCCGGCGGCTGGCGGCACCCGGATCGAGTGGTGCACGGCGGCGGTTACAGCAGCGCCGCAGCCGGCAAGTATCAGTTCATGCCCGACACCTGGACCGGTGTCTCGCAACGTCTGGGCCTGAAGGACTTCAGCCCCGAAAGCCAGGATCTCGGCGCGCTGGCCAAGATCGAGGAGCGCGGCGTCAACCTCGAGGAGATCGCCAAGGGCGGCCTGAAGGCGGGCCACATCCACAAGCTGGCGCCGGAGTGGGCGTCATTGCCGACCGCCCAGGGCAAGAGCTACTACGGCCAGCCAGTGAAGGGGCTCGGTGAGCTCCAGAAGGTCTACGGCGGCCAGATCGGCGCCGGTGGTGGAGGCGGCAGCACTGCGAGCTCCGGTGGCGGCACGAGCAGCGGCAGCAGCAGCGGCACGAGCAGCAGCAGTAGCGGCGCGAGCGGTGGTGACGGCATCATCCAGCCGGAGCCGATCACGCCGCCCAAGCCGATCACGCCGGCCGCCATCCAGACGCCTGGTGCGACGCTGATCAAGCCCGCCGCTTCGTTCGGCGTCGGGCCCAATGCCTGGGAGGGCGCGGGCGGCCAGGACGCCACGCCGTCGGGCAATCGCCTTGCCGGCTCGCGCTCGATCGTGCGCCAGCTGATGCAGATGCTCATGGGCGCCTGAGTGGGATCGCCGGCGGCTCGAGCACCCGGGCCGTCCGTTCGCTGGCGATCAGCGGCGGCTCCTCCAGCCAGGCATCCGGATCTAGCTGGGGCACCACATGGCTCCGGCGCATCCGGCGCTCCTCCACCGGCGGCGGACCGGGCGGCGCGGTCCAGCCCGGGTCTTCATCGGTGATCCTCACCATCTCTTCGGTGTGGAACTGATCCCGCAAGCAGCGGGCCTGCGCCATCCACGTGTGGCTGATGGCGCGGATCAGCTTCGCCACGTCCTTTGGGCTGTAGCGGATCATTGGCCGTTCCTGGGCGCTGGGGCTGTGGCCGATGCGGCCGGTTGCTCCAGTGAGCGTGTAGATCCAGTCATGCACCAGCTGCGCGGATTCCCACGAGTAGCGATGCAGGTGCAGATGGCCGATCAATCCTCGTGATCGCTTCGACGGGAAGATGCGGCCGCGATCGGCCCACAGCGCACCGATGCCTTCAGCGCCGATCAATTCCAGCGCGCTGCTCGTGATTTGAAAGTTGCCCTCGGGGTACAGCAGCTTGTAGGCCGTCTCGAACCACTTGCTGCCCACGCGGATCCGCCAGTTCCCGGCTCCGGGCCTGGATTCTGGGTTGTAGCTGCCGACGAAGCTGGGCTCTGGCGCCTTCGGCATGAACTGCTTCAGGCGCTTCCACTGGTAGAGCGCGTACTCCTCGTGCTCGAACGGGTGGTGGATGATCAGGCTGTAGGAGTTCCCGGGCCGGCCGAGCAGCCCACGACCCAGGCAGTAGCCGATCACCAGGCGCGTCAGGGCCGCGGATTCTTCCCAGCTGAGCCTGGCAGGTGCGGGCATGGCTTGATGATGCTTTTTCCAATCTTAGACACAATGGGGGTTCATACTCTGACCTCAGTTCCGCATGGAAGACCTGCACTTCGGTGCAGGGCACCTCGACAAGGGAAGCCGGTTTCGGCAGCAGACCCTCCGCAGCAATGCGCTGTCGGAGCTCGCGCTCTTGCGCAAGCGGAACGTGTCGTTTACTCATGGAGGTCCACACGTGTGGATTGATTCCGATAAATGGATTGTCGCCCGCATCGGTAACGGTGCGGTGAAAACCGGGTGAATTCGGGGAAACCCAAACGTTAAGTCGTGGGCAATCCCGAGCCAAGCCAGCAAAGCGTTGCTGGAAGGTGTAGAGACTACGCGGTGGAAGACGCTTCTTCCGTAATACGCGATCAGCGCCCGGCATCCCACTGGGATGAAGATATAGTCCGTGCTGCGCGAAAGCGTAGAATTTCACGTTTCCAAAGATCCTGGGTGCGGAACTCTATCGTCCGCATCCCAGTTACATCTCCGAGCTCGCAATCGAGCCAGTTGTTGTACACGATTATTCCAGAATGCCGGGTCAAACGGTACAACTGGACCGGTACAATTACTGGGGGAATCCTGGAACGAAAGAGTCCAGAGAGCGTACTCCGGATCAAACAATCGGCACGGCTTCCGGCCGCAACATCACCAAGCAAAAGGTCTTGGTGACGTTGAAGGAATACTCGGGGCCTGCAGATCCGAACGATCCGTCACAGCCGAGCACGTTCAAAGTTTCAAGGCAAAACCTCATGACCGCGCAGCGATTGCTGCTCGACACGGGTAACCTGGGCGTGTTTCATCAGTCGATCGGCAGCCTCACGCTGCTCGATGACTACCGACGCTGGCGCGATCGCGTCTTTCTCAACGAATTGTACAAGTGCTACGCACGCGGCAAGGCGGATGAGGAGCGCGGTGGCTACTACTTCCCCGGCAAGCTGAGCGAAGCTGAGCTCGCCGCTCCTGGATACAACGTGTCCACCGCCGGAACGGCTGATTCGGCGAAGTTCTCCGTCAAGGAGGACCTGCTGACGGTCGTCACCGACATGCGTACCCGGAACGTGCCCACGTTCCAGGATGGGTACTACCGGTGCATCTGCGATCCGAACGCAATGAAGCACCTCCGCCAGGACAGCGACTTTCGCGAGATCGCTCGCTACCCCGGCAACGGCATGATCAATCCGATGATGCCGATGATGCAGCCCAATGCCATCAACTACCTCGGCAATGGGCCTGCTTACGGTCAAGCCGGCTTTGTCGCCGGTGCGCCGACCATGCCTGAACAACCACGGGCCCTCGCGGCGTGAGTCGCGTTGCAAACGGGGTGAATTGCTGGAACGCCTCCACCAATTGGCGAATCAGCAGCCAAGCCGGATCACAGTCCGGAAGGTTCAACGACTAGGTCCCGAGTGGCAACACGGTAATGGACCCACGAGTGCCCCGCTACTTGCTATGCTTTTATTCGCGAGTAGGTGAGATAGTCTGACCACGCCGGATGGGAAACGGCGTGAACTGGAGGATAAAGAGCCTCCAGGGTAACACAGGTGAGTGGCTTCCTCTTCGAGGGCGTTCGCTGGTTCGAGTCCACCAACATCGCCTCGCACACCTACAACGTGGCGATCCAGGGTGCCAAGGGTTTCACTGGCAATACCGCCAAACAGAACCCTGCCGCACTGATGATGTTTTTTGGACCACAAAGTATCGGGATCGGCATCGGTGGCAATAACGCTCAAGTGGCCCTGAATTCAAATGACGATTTCTCAAGATTCGTGATTTTGATATGGCTACTCTACGCAGGTTGGGAGGTTTTGAATATGGATTTTGTGACAATCGCTCACAGTTTCCTATACTCCATCTGAGCCATTTGGCTGTTTCGTTCACATGATCCTCATCTCCCATGGCTGAGACTTACTCCAAGATCCTGCCGGGGAACTTTACGGTTCCCCTCAGCGCCTACGCGCTTCCCAACGCCGCCTTCACCGGACCCAAGGGCGATCCCAAGAATCGCCACCAGCAGGCCGTTCTGGTCATGCCGGGCATCCTCGCGGTGCACAAGGTCGGCGTCGCCCACATCACCGATGGCGGTGGCACCGATTTCGATGTCATCGTCCCTTCGCCTGACACCGAGCAGTCGCCTCACAAGGCGCGCGCCGACATCCAGGGCCTGTTCGTGCCGACCGGCGCGGTGCTGACCCGGGTTGGCCTGCGCATCACCGGTGCCTCCGAGCAGCCGGGCTACTACAGCTCCGGCCGACGCGGCGTCGATCCGGTCTTCGACAAGACGACCGGCCTCGCGCTGCCCGAGGACTCCGGCCTGGTCGGCACCGCCGGTGATGCACTGATCCTGGCCACCGCCGGCACCGCCACTGGCGCCGGGGCGATCACCGCCACCGCGGCGCACACCTCCGATACCACCTGCAAGCTCGGCACCGATGGCCGCATCTTCTCTCACGAGGAATCGGTCAACGCCAATCCGCTGCTCGGTGGCACCGCCACCGTCACCACGGCCGATCTCACCTTCAAACTGTTCAACACCGACGCGGCTGGCGGCCCCGGGACCGGCATCAAGTCCGACATCCTCGGTGGCGTCTACGTCATCGCGGAGGTCGTCTACCTGATCGCTGATCGCGTCGCCGGCATGGGCGATGGGATCAAGCTTTCGGGAGGAGAGTACAGTGGCTTCGGTGGCTGATCTGTCGTAGAGTTCACGGGTCTCCACTCGGCAACGGCGCTGAGTGCGGGAATCCGGGTGAACTATGGGTTACTGGGGGCCTCCGGGCCCCTTTTTCATGGCGGCTTGCATCGCGTACACTGAGCGTGCTATCACGCGCGCGCGATGACTCAGGTTTACCAGGATCGCCGCACCGGCAAGCGCGTTCGCATTGTCGGTGGCATGAGCGACAAGGAAGATTTTGTTCTCGTTACCACGGACGGCCAGGCTCCCTTCTACTGCCAGGTCGATCAATTGATGAAGATTGATGAAGCTGGGGTTCCCGATTTCGCCAGCGTCGCCAGGCCTCGCATTGAAGAGGTCGAGGAGAAGGCGCCGGACCCCGTGATTCCGATCCCCGAGACGCGGCTCAATCTCAACGTCGCCACGCCGGAGGAGATCAGCAAGCGCATCCCCGGCGTCGGGTATCGCATCGCCAAGCGCATCGTCGATGCACGCCTGGCATTGCCGGGTGAGCGGTTCACGACGCTGGATCAGGTGACCGCGGTCTCGAGCCGCGTCAACTGGGAAGAGGTGCAGCGCGCCAACCTGATGTTCATCGGTTGAAGCCATGCGACTAAGTGATTACGACATTGATCGTGCCGCTTTCCATTTGGGCATGAATCCTGGCTCAATGGTGCCCGCTGGTGATATGGCTCGTTTTTATGAAGCGGTTAATCGAATTGCGAGTACGCATTGGTATAATCGCGTGATTGGTCAGCTTGATCGTTGCGATCGAGCCTATGATGCGTCAGAAGTGTTGAGCGAGGTAGCCACCGAAGGGGCTATTGCACCAAGTCGTCAGCAACAAATCTGGGGAGACACGAATAGAACGATTAGCATTTCAGATCCATTAAGCGCCGATAATCAGTACTGGGAAATTTATTTGCGAGAGGGGGACAGGCTTGCTGAGACGCTGTATGTTGCCAATTATCGAAGGCCGGACGTACGCCGCTATGCGTTTGAACGTGCCGGCTCTGAATTTATTAATTGCATTCCGGGGCCCGCGGACACGAGTGTGGCCATGCGCGTGCTCTGTTCGATTGGTGGTCTAGGGATTCGCTGAGTACCCTGAGCGCAGATTGCGTGCACGTTGAATGGCTGGCTCTGCCATCGGGGATCCCTGGGTCAGTGAGATTTTGCGCAGGCAGGGCGCCACGCCCGGCAATCCAGCCAGCGCGCCACCGACCGAGCTCATGCAGGCCTTTGCCGGTGTTGGGAAAACACCGAAGCCCGACGCAGCGCCGCCGAGCAATCCCTACCCCCGGGGCCTGCTCGATGCCGTGCGCGGCGATGTCACTGCTGCTCTGGCCCAACCGGCGCCGACCGCTCCCGCCGCGCCACCGCCGGCCACCACCGCACCAGCCGAGGGGCTGACCGCTGCGATGCAGCCGACGGGCATCAGCCCCGTGGCGCCTGGCGTGAGCGCACCACCCGGGGTGGGCCAGCAGAGCTTCCCGGGCGCCTTCGAGCCGGCCGGCGCTTCGCCCGGGTCGGCCGAGCCGCCGAAGCCGGCGATGGCTCCTTCCGATGCGGCGCCGATCGATCGCCTCAAGAAGGCACTCGAGGGCCTGACGCGCGAGGAAGCCGGCGGCGGGTCGCTGTCCCGCGAGGACCAGATCAGCGCTGCCTGGAACAGCACCGATGATTCGATGGCCGCCACGCGCAAGGTGCGGGGCCTGCGCGATCAGTTCGCCAAGGAGGACGAGGCCAATGCCTCGGGCGGCCTGGCCGGCATCAACGCGCGCTTCGCCGAACCCACGTCGCCGAACGCTGATCCCCTGCCTTCGTTCACCGAGGCGGCACGCGAAGGCACGGGCCTCGATCCGACGAAGTTCAAGCTGACGCCGGAGATCGTCAATGGCTTCCTGCAGAGCGATACGTTCAAGAAGTCGCTGAACCGGGACTTCACCGGCGTCAACAGTGATGCCGTCAACCTGCAGCTGCGCGATGATCCGGATCTGAGCGAGCGGCTCAGCTCCTACGCGGCGCTGGGCCAGACGGCGCCACGCAAGCCCGAGGAGCAGCTGCTCAATCCGAACCTGTTCAGCTCGCAGGGCGCCTTCGGCAACACGCTCAACCTGGGCTTCTTCGAAGAGGGCATGCTGCCGCCACTGGGTTCCGGGATCCGGGTGAGCACGCCGTCGGAGTTCAAGAGCGCATTCCTGCCAGGAGCCTGAGATGAAACCAGAGCGCAAGGGACCCTACCGCGAGAAGCAGTACCCCGGCCGCGGAACAGGCGCCTGGGTTGAAAACCCGCGCGAGATTCAACGGGCCAACACCGCTTACTTCGGCGGGCACAACAATCCGCGCAACACCGACAGTCATCTGATCGAGATGACGCGCGACAATGGGCAGATCTACAGCAACAGCTACGGCGATGGTCGCGGACCGATGGCGCCGGTGCCGTTTGTCGAGACGCGGCCGATCCCGGAGAACATGCGCCTGGTGCAGCAGCCGCCGGATGCAATGAACGACGGGCTCGAGCGGCCGATGGGCTTCCCGGGCACGCTGCCGGCCAATGCTGGCCCGTCGCCGATCAGTGGTCCGCCCAATGAGGTGGCGATGGCGCCAGGCCTGCCGGGCGAGCAGACCGAGCGGGGGCAGATGCTGCGCACCGGCCGGCCGGGACAGATGCCGCTGGCGCCGGTGAGCCCGGTCGATCTCGAGGAGCTGGCGAAGTTCGGGCTGCCGCCGAATGCGATGCCCGGCGCCGTACCCTCGCGGAAGAAGGGTTGAGCCATGGCGTACCAGGACACCAAGCGGCGCATTGATCCGCAGAATTTCCTTCAAAGCAGCATTGCGCATTACGGCGAGTACAGTCGTTTGCACAACGCTGGCATCAAGGTCGGCAGACAGGCCGAAGAGGCGCTGCGGCTTCGCTACAATGATCCCAGCAAGATGACGGCTCAGCAGATGGAGCTGTCAGATCCGCTGAACATTCGTGCCGCGGTTGACACACACAAACAGGGCGGCAACATCAATACCTACAACAGCACCAATGACCTGGAGAAATCGTACGATCGCATTCTCAGCGGCGGCAAGCAGGAATCAGGCGGCAGTGACACGCTGGGATTGAGCCAAGAGGATTTCGATCACTATTCATCGTTGGCTCGCGACATGGGCCTCAACAAAGGCGGTGGAGCCCTGAGCGCGAATGATTTGCGCCAGGTGCGCGAACGCGAAGCCGCGAAAGCGCCACCGGCCAGTCCTGCGCCTGCGGAGGCTCCAGCTGCGCCGCCGCCCACGGAGTATGAGCGTGATCAGATCGCCAGACAGGAGACGGGCAATCCGTGGGCCAACAGGTTCAGCGGCCATTCATCGCAAACTGCTGAGCCCGACTGGTATGACGTGATCACGGACAAGACCAATCAAGCAGCGATGGGCATGTATGGGCAGATTGGCGATGATCTGCGCTCTGATTATACGATGATGGCGGATCGCTCCAAGACGACTGAGAAAGACAGCCGCAGCTACCTCAAGCAGTACATCAACCAGCTGATGTGATTCATGGCCACAACCTCTTCAAACAAGCAGCCCCTGCTGATCGATCGGCCGCTTCACGTCGTCGCTCGGCTGGATCAGACCAGCCAGCCCGCAGGATCCGTTGATCCCGGCACCGGGACGAATGGCGTGCTACTGGTCGACTGCACGGGCACAAGTGATGGCGCGTTTCTCGACACGATCTTCCTGATTCAGCGTGTCAGCGATGATGAGTCGATCGTCAATCTGTTCTTCTCAGAGAGCAATGGCATGCTTGGCGTGGTGACAACCGGCGGGCAGGCGAATGCCTGGTTCATCAACACCTGCAAGTTCCCGGCCACCACGCCGGTGGGGCAGCATGTCGAGTTCGAGCTGCCACACGTGCTCTCGCCGATCCCCCATGCCGGCGCCAACCTGGCACTGCAGGGGCGCAGCGGCGTCTCTGAGCCGCCACGCTATCGAGGCCTTTATGTGCCAAGAGGCAAGGCGTTGTGGGCGGCGGTGTTTCACCCGGCGCCCGTGCCTCATGCACCCAACATCGCTTGCCAGGGAGGCTGGTACTGATGGCCACGCTTGCTCAACAGCGCGCGCAGACATTTCAGCAGCGCAATCCCTACCAGAACGTCAACGATCCGTATCACGTTCCTGGTTACATTCCGCCGAATACGCAAGGCGGTTACAACGGTCCGGTCTATGGTTCGGCGGCTGGCACGTACCTGCCGTACAGCAACAAGGCCACCTACGACCCGTACCAGGAGCTCGGCGCTGCCGCGGAGAATCCCGACTACTACGCGGCCACCGGTGGCGCCATGCAGCCTGGCGGCTCGAGGGTCAGCGGTGGCTCCGATGGGTCGAGCTTCTCGAATGGCAGCCAGCCCTCGGGCTCCAGTGGCAACCAGTCGAAGTCCGGTGAAGACGGCTCGAAATCTGGCGGCTCGCAGGTGCCCGCCGGTTACGAGCCGAACATCCTGGGTGCGCAGTGGAACCCGGCGCCAGGCGGCGGGTATGTGCAGCGCAGCAACGGGGCGGTGATCACCAGCGCTGGCGATGGCGGGACATTCGATGCGTACAACCCGGGGCGTTTCAAGGGCCAGGGAAATGTGGATCCACGTCAGGGCGCTTCTGCCGGAAGCGGCTATTCGGGCTTTGGCCAGGACAAGTACGTCGGCAGTGAACAGTTCTATTCGAGTGATGCGATCGCCTATCGCACCAGCAGCGGGACGACTGCCGCGGATCGCACCTACAACATGGAGGGCACGGCGCCGCGCAAGCAGATCGACAGATCCCTGAGCTACGAGGGCACAAGCCCCGATGCTTACAACGGCGGTGGCGGCGATCGTGCGGCCGGGCGTCAGGAGTGGGGCTTCATGGATGAGAACGACGCCAGCACGCATCAGCGTGGCTCGGCGCCGGGCTACCGGCAGGACTACGGCCGCTACGCGGCGCAGCCGGCACCTGGGAGTGGCGGCTCGGGCGCTCCGGGTCGCCCGGGTGGGCCCACCCATCGCCGGCCAACGGGTCAGCGCCTGGCTGGCGAGGCGCTCCGCAGCCTCGGGGTCTGATGCCTCGCTCGTTCGGTCCGGGCCTTTCGCCGCGCGCGAACTTCGGCGGCCAGGGGTTGAGCAGCGGCATCGGCCGGGGTGCCGCTTTCCACAGGGGCCGGCCGGATCCCGGCGGCGTTTTCCCCAGGAAGGGCAAGGGCTGGGGAATTCAGGGCGAGGCGGCATTCCCCGATCTGCTCACCTACTGGGACAAGGTGACGCAGTGGCAGTCGTGGCGGCGCGGCATGAACCTGGCGTTCGGGGCCAGCTATGGCCAGACGGTGGCTGCCGATGGCGTCGAGGTGCTGATCCGCCCGGCCTTCAAGCCTGACCACGGCTTCGTGCAGCGTGAGGTGGTGATGCTGCGCTTCGCGAGTTCGAGCTCGCCGGTGGGCTCCTGGGCGGTGACGGTCAAGCCGCGGGGGTTCAACACGGCGCCGCTGCCGCTGCTGACGATGATGCAGCGCCACGAGACACGCACGCACGCAACCACCGGTGGGCAGCTGCCGGTGCTCGTGGTCGATGGCGGCCTCGGCTGGCAGACGACGCTGGAGGCCACCAGCTCGCTGGTCGGCGAGCTCGTCACCGACAGCTGCGCAGGCCTGGGGAATCTGCTGCAGCCGGAGGATGGGATCGCCCTGCTCTGCCTGCAGGTGGATCCCGGCACCGGGCAGATGGTCTTCGATGCCAGCCGCTACTGGCGCTACGAGGTGAACGGGCGGGGGGCGCGCGTGCTGATCGAGCACAGCGTTGGCCCGGGCGATTCGGCGCCGCAGTTCCAGGTCGGCCGGCACCTGACGCAGGCGCTGACGCTCTCCTGCAACTGCCCGAGTCACCTGGGGGTCGAGCATGCCCGGCTGCGGGATGTGCGCATCGGCACGCAGGACGTGTTTCCGCAGCAGGGCGGTCAGGAGATCTTCCCCAACAAGGCGAGCCATGACATGGCGGAAGGTGTCAAGCGACGCTTTGGACAGCTGGAATGGGCGCGGATCCCGGGGCATGAATGCAAGCACTGCTACGCGGCGCGATTCTTGCTACGTGCGCCATTGCCCGAGCCAAGTGACATGCTCTCTCCTGCTTCGGATTACTGGCAGACGGGACGCGGATTCGATCGTCTCGAGGGCATGCCGGATGTGTTCGATGAACGGCGGATGATGTTGGAGGCGGAGCGCTCGATGCTGTTGCGCAATGAGTGGGAGGAGATTGATCAGACGTTGCTGGCTGCCAGTGTCGGCGATGCGCTGACGGTGCTGCCGGTGCGCATCAGCCATGATCCGCCGATCGCGGAAGAGCAGCTGCCGATGGCGGATGTGATGATGCGGCAGTGCTTCCGCATGGCCGGCAATCCACCGCGCTTCAACGAGATGCATTTCAGCCGGAGACCCGAGGAGGACGACGACGCGATTCGCGGGGACTGGTGGGTGGGCCGCGGCACCAACACCCAGGTGCGCACCTACGACGGCGTCCATCACGTTCTCGATGAGCCAGCAATGCGGCCGCTGCGCCGCGCGGCCACCCTGAGCGAAGTGGTGGTCTGAGCATGGCCCTGTCGGTTCGCGAGCCGCCGCGCAAGACCGGTGATCACGGCACGCTCCTGAAGCCCAACCCGGTCGGCCTGGAAGTGGACGGGCTGACCCGGCTGCGGACGCGGCTGGGCTACGAGGCGATCCCCAGCAGCGACTTCTGGTGCTTCACGGTGAATCGTGACACCGAGCTGCGGGTGGATCGGGTCAGTGACGACATCTACGCCGTGCATGTCGGCGTGGCTCTGATCGACCAGCACAACATGCGCGTGGCGCCGCTGGTGCAGACGCAGGACGGCCACGGCGATTGGGTGCGGATCAAGCCCGGGTACTACAAGATCGTCGCCAGTCTCGGCATGCCCGAGGAGGTGGCGGTGGAGCTGCAGGTGCAGGCCCGCCATCCGCGCGTGCCGCTCTGGGGCATCGGGATCGAGATGGCGCCCGGGACGGCCCGGCTGTTCCTGCCGCGCGCCCGGGCGATCGCCTGGGTCGGCTTTGGGGCCAGCGCGTTCATGAATCACGAGCGGCCGGGCAGCCGCGGCACGGCATTTGCGCTCCTGCAGTGCTGCGGCTGGGCGACGATGCGATCGGCTGCAGCCAGATCGACGGCGATCGGCACCGAGGCGGCGCCGGGGATCGCCAGGCTTTCATCGCCCAGCAAGGCTCGGCTCGACATCTACGCGCTCGGCCTGGCCCGCCTGCGCACCGTGCACCCGAAGGCGGTCGGCACCGAGGCAGCGCCAGGCATCGCTCATCTGCGCGGCAGCCTGGTGGCACTCGGCGTCGAGGACGCCCCGGGCATTGCGCACATGGGCGTGCAGAGCGGCGGCAGGCTCCGAGGCATCGGCATCGAGATGGCGCCAGGGCTGGCGAGGCTGGCGGTGCCGGCGCGGGCGATTGGGGTGGAGCCGGCCCAGGGCCTGGCGCATCTCAATGCTGACCTCGGCTCGAGCGCTCCGGCTCTCGCGGCGCTGCGCTACTCGCCGTTGTGGGATGGCCGCCTGCGCGGCATCAGCAGCACGGTGCTGCTGGCCGCCGCGACGATGCGTGATCCATCGATCAGCCGGCCGCCACCACAGCGTCCGCCAGAGCAGGGGTGTGCTTACGATCCACCACCGCGGTTCGTACCCTGAAGCCACTCGGGTGATCATTCATGGCGTTCGCGCAGGCTGTTGCTGATCCGCTGCTGAGCTGGATTCTCGGCACGCCGATGCCAGCACCGCCGACGATGCTCGCGATGTCACTGCACACGCAGAGCGGCGTCAGCGCGGCCAACGAGGTGAGCGGTCAGGTGGGCGGGCGTAAGCAGGTTGACCCCGCCTGGTTCTCGTCGCCGCGACCGGCGACCGGCGTCGATGCGCGTGAGATCGCCAACGTGCAGGCGATCGTCTTCGGGAACGCGCAGACAGCGTTGTCGATCACGAGCTGGGGCCTGTGGAGCGGACTCACTGGTGGCACTTTATTATTCGCCGGTGATGTAATTCCCGACATTCAGCTGCGTGCTGGTGATCCTGCGATTTTCTCGCCGGGAGATGTGATCATTCGCATCGGCCAGGCGATTCTGCCAGGCGCCATCACGCCAAGCCCGACGCCAATCCTGGTTCCTTGAGATGGCGACGCTCCCCGGCACCACCACGCCGACCTGGGCGTACATCACCGAGCACGGCTACAACTTCGGCAGCATCCTCCGCGCACTGAAGGTCATCCTGCTCACCATCAACCCCACAGGCACGTTGACAAAGGAGTACCCGCCCAACTTCCAAGGCATCACCTAAGCGCTGGCCGATGTCGCCGAGATGCTGCAAGGGCATCTGGCGAGGAGTGCGATCTGGCCTCCGCCGAGCGGTGCCCCCGCGGCGCCAGGCAGTGGGCCCAATCAGCTGGCCGAGGGCAGCTTGTGGTGGAGTTCCGTGATGGGGCGGCTGTTCATCAAGGCTGATGGGCAGTGGTGGCAAACCAACGGAGCTGAATCGCTCTGTCACGTCGGGCCGTTTCCACCGCAGGATGCCAGCGGGCAGTTCCTCGAGCAGCAGGGGCGGACATGGTTCAGGACCACAGACGCCCGGAACTTCATCTATGTGGATGAGCCGGCTGCGCAGGGAGAGCCTGGCTGGTATCAGAACACAGTGGATACGGACTTCGAGTTGGCTCAGGGCCCCTGAGCGTGAACTACAGTTGAGGCGCAGCTGAACGGAGCGGGAACTCCGCCCGTACCCTGACGGCAGCAGCTGCAGCCGTGCCCGTTGACCGCGATCGGCCAGGTTTCCATCAACGTGATCGGCCCTGTGATCGACGGGCAGCCGCTGGAGCTGCGCGCCTCGATCAGCGGGGATGCCGCGGCCCCTCGATTCGCCTGGTCGGCTCCAGTCGGTTCGCGCCTGACACCGCCTGCAGCCGGCGGCGGCACCTGGCAGATCCCGGTGTTCACCGCGGCGGCGGACGCGGGCGTCTTCTCGCTACAGGTCACGGACAGCGCGGCATCGGATTCGCCGAAGTCCGGATCGCTGAATGTGCAGCCGGGGCGCACGATCTCGAGATTCGGGCGTCTGTTCACCTGGTCCCCGCACCAGGGCGTGCCGGGTGGCGTGTGGTTGCTGACCGGCCCCGGGGTGGGCCCTGACGGCATCGGTGTTCCAGCTGCGCATGCTCCGCTGGATCCTGCTTCGCCGATCTTCACGCAGGCGGGCCAGGTGATCTATCTCAAGCCCGATGGCCATGCTGCATTGGCGAAAGCTGATGACTTTGCCACTGCGGTGGCGATCGGCGTGGTTGTCAATGGCTCGCGGCCAGGGCAGATCACGAGCTACACCAGTGATGGCACCGTCTCCAGGGCTGACTGGACGCCGATCACCGGCACGGCCAATCTGATCCCCGGACGGCGTTACTTCCTCAGCCCGAGCAACATCGGCCGGCTGGTGGATCAACCACCTGTCCGTCCGCATTACATCTGCTCGATCGGTCGTGCGACGAGCTCGACGACGCTCGAGGTCGAAATTCAACCTGCGGTAAAAGCCTGATGACTGACTTTCGCCCGCTTGTTCTTGATCCCAGCAAGGGAGTTCCGCAGGTTCTCGGCGATGGTGCCGTTCTCGCCGTAGGCGGAAGCAATGGCACCGTTGGCGGATTCAGGCACACCGGCGGCTGGCTTGGATTCAACAACAGACAGGGCCTCAATCAGATTCCGCAGCTGTTCGGCAGCGGGATTGACGTCTTCCGTCAGGTTGTCGACAGCCTGGTGGAATATGGCCTACTGGAGAGCCATTTGGGCGCAGGCTGGGCCGATCGGCTCGTCTACCTCCAGCAGCTGGCATCGATCAACTCGCATGTCACCGGGCGACTGATCGTCGGCAGCGCGGGAGGCTTCACAGCTCTCGATCTCCCAGCCGATCAGCCCGATGTGCTGCAGGTACCGGCCCGGACGGGATCCGTCCTTGGGTACGCACCGGTGGTCACCGTCGGCGATCAGCCGCCGCTTCGCCCGGCGCCGGGCTGCATCTGGGTGGACACCAGCAGGCCGGATGCCCCTCGCCTGCGCGTGTTCCGCGAAGGCGGCAGCTGGATGGATCTGCTTGCCGCACCGCTGCGGGACCTGGGCCTGGCCGGGCCCGCGGTGCACGGCGGCATGCTGATCGCTGATCGCGGCAGCTGGTCGGTCCTCGGACCAGGCGGCGCCGGGCAGGCGCTGACGATCGGGCCGAATGGCCGGCCGGTGTGGGCCGACTTCCTGCGCTTCGGGCCCAAGCCGCCCTGGAAGGATCACGACACGGTCCCGCATCCGCCGACGATCTGGGTCGACCCGGCCGCCAACGCCGAGCGGCTCAGCTGGTGGTGCCCGGATTCCCGGCAGTGGCAGGGCGTCTACTCCAACTCGCCGATCCTCGATCGCCTGGCGGAGCTCCGGGCCCAATACCGCGAAGGCGATCTACTCGGCTTCGCCGCCGGCCAGATTCAGCGCCTCGGCGCCGGGCGCCAGGCCGATCGGCTGACGATGCGCGGCGGGGTGCCGGTGTGGGAGCCGGCGCTTCACATCTCCGATGCAGCGCCGGCGGGCCACGACGGCGAACTTTGGTACCAGGCCGATCGCGGCGTGCTGCGCGTGCGGCATGCGGGCGAATGGCAGATCGCCAACGGCACGATCTGGAGCGACCTCAACGCCAGTGGCGCCCGGCTCGAGCCTGGCACCGCGGTGTTCCTGAACTCCGGTGGCTGGAAGCGCGTCGATGCGTCGCTGAGCGGCAGCAGCCAGTTCGGCGGCCTGGTCGTCACTGGCGGCGATGCTGGCGACATGGTGGCCGTCGCCTGGGGCGGCGTCGTCACCCTGGGCCCCTCGGACTGGGATGCGGTGATCGATCCGGCTGACGGCCAGGCGCCAGGCGGGCTGAACCCCGGCCGCACCTACTACGCCAGCGCGGGCCAGCCCGGGATGCTGAGCGTCAATCCGGCTTCGGGCCTGCCGATCGGCCAGGCGCTGGATGGCACCTCGCTGTTCCTGTTCCCCCAGGCGGACCTGGGCGGCGGGTCCGCGGCGGCCAGGTGGTTCCTCGGCACGCTCGATCCATGCCTGCCGCATGCCTTCGATGACGGCGACGTGCTCGGCTGGAACGGCCACCAGTTCGGCAAGGCCGCCTGGATCAACGGGGCCCGCACGCCGATCGCCATCCGGCACTCGAGTCGTCTGGTGGACCCGGTAACTGGCAAGCCGACGCTGCCCGGCACGCCCGGGGCCCAGGCCGAAGCACCAACCGACACCGGCCTGCCCAATGGCGTGTCGTTCCTGCGCGACGGTGAGCTGTTCCTCGGGACCAACCCGGCCGATCCGGCGCTGTGGTGGAAGCTCTCCGATGGCTCCACCTACCGCTTCGCGGGCGGCGGCGGGCCCGGCGCACTCGATTTCCACGCCGAGGATTTCGCCACCGATCCGGATGCGGCGCAGATCGTCCTCGATGCCGGTGGGCGCCGGCGGGAGGTGGTGCTGCGCGGGGCGGACGGGATCGAGGTCACGGCCACGAACCAGGGCACCCTGGTGATCAGCGGCGCTGCGCTGCTCAACCGGCGTCAGCCCGGGATCGATGGGGGCAGGTTTTCGCCCAAAGCCGCCTTCCGCCCAGGTGTCACGGGCGCTTCGGCGCTCGATGCCGGGCGGTTCACCCTGCCGGAGGTGCAGCCGCCGAAAGCCAGGCGCGAGATCGACGCTGGCGATTTCCACATCGGGAAGCCCTGAACCATGGCCACCTGCTGCGACACGAGTTTCACCGGGCTGCCGACGCATCGCGAGCCGATCCGGCTGGCGCGCGGCACCTACTGCTCGCTCTACTCCAATCGCGACATGCTTTGCGATGGCGAGGTGGTCTACGCCGAGGACCTGCGGGCCCTGTTCATCGCCGAGTGCCGCAATGGCCGCATCGAGCTCAACCCGGTGCGCAGCACGATCCGGCCGGAAGCGCCACCGGTGCTGCGGCTTCAGGGGTTCATCGATCTGACGCAGCCTTCGACGCTCACGGGCCTGCAGCACGGTGATCTGCTCGTCAACACCCATGACGGCACGGCCGATGCGAGCTGGCGCCTGCCGCCGCCGGCCACTGTGACCAAGGGCGATGTGCTGGTCTGGGATGGGACGGCCGGCACCTGGATCCAGCAGAGCGGCCTCGTCGGGCTGCCGAACATCCCGCTCGATCTCTCCACGCTGCCGCTGCTGCCATGACCGCCACGCCGATCGCTGCTCCTCATCACGTCACGCCACTGGATCGGACACCGCTGCTCATCGCGCGCGGGCGCCGCGTCGATCTGGTCGCCTCGCTGTCCCTGTTCAACGAGGGTGAGCTCTGCTGGGCCGAAGACGAGGGGATCCTCTACATCGTCACGGCAGAGGCGGGCATCAAGGAGCTGCGCCAGGCCAGTGCCGGCGTGTTCATCGGCATTCAGCCGCCGGTCTACAAGGGGTTGAGCGCACCGAACAGCCCTGAAGTCGGCACGCTCTGGTTCGATTCTAACGGAGGGATCCTCAAGGTCTGGAACGGCCGTCAGTGGCTGACGATCGGCGACATGGCGCCAACGGTGGTGAGCCCGACGCGGCCCACCTCCCCGGCGCCGCACCAGTTCTGGGTGGACACCTCGAATGCCGCGCAGCCGCGGTTGTTCGTCTATGACGGCCATCAGTTCATCGAGATCAAGCCGCCGCTGGCCTCGGCGCACAACCACGGCCTGCTCGCCCAGGCCGACTGGGTGAAACTGCAGGGTCTGCAGAATGCCGCCACGCCGGACTGGAATGCAGGTCCGGGCGTGCCGGGCGAGATTCTCAACAAGCCGGTGATTCCGGCGCCCGTGCCGCTGGCGACCACCACCCGCCCCGGCATCGTGCAGCTGGCCACGGCGCAGGACCTGCAGGATCCGAACTGCGCGGATCGGGCCGTGGTGGCCAATCAGGTGCAGTGGCTGGCGGCAGCCCTGGCCTGGTGGAGATCGACCTGGCTGCCGAGCCGGATCGATTTCCTCGACAACCATCCCGGGATCTGGATGGGCCGCGATGATGCGCTGGAGACGCACGGGCCGATCGAGATCTCTCTCGATGACGGGCCCTGGGGCACTGGGCCGAGCGCGGTCCACCTCAACACAAAGGTGGAGGGCCGCTGGGATCTCGATGCGGTGCTGGTCGCCAGCCACGGTGATCGACTGGCCGGCTGGATCCGCGGCCCGCTCGAGAACCTCCAGAAGGACTACGAGCTGACGCTCGATCGGCAGATCGATGTGCCGACGTTCCCGTCGGTGGTCGATGTGCCACTGGGCGGCTGGGCCGAAAGCGAGGCGGCCCCGCTCCTGGGCGGCAATGCGCCGTACTGGATCTGGGCACAGACGAATTCCGAGCGGGCCGAGGTGGCGGTCAACGGCGGCGAGTGGATCGTCCTGCCGAGCACCCCGGGCGGCCTGGTCGTGTTCCCCGGTGCACAGGTGCGCCTGCGGCAGCGGATGGGGGTTCACAGCGGCATGAGCGTGGCGACGGTGCTGTTCGCCGGCGACGGGGTCGTCAACGACGGCGGCACGTTCCAGGCCACCGCGGTGCGCGAGGCGCTGCCGGTGCTGGCGGATCTCGATGGCGTGCTGCTTGAGGAGGTCACCCCGGGCGGACCGCGGTTCACTGATCAGTCGTTCCGGGCGACGTTGAACTTCGAGGAGCGTGGCGTCCCCGAGCCAGTGGCCTGGCTGCGGGGCTGGGTGGAGGCCACGATCGATCGAACGCTGCGCACCGATGCGATCACGGCGATCACGCGTTCCACGGCAGGCCTGGGCCGGGAGTTCCGCTGCGCGATTCAGTGGAACGACGGCTCCAGGCCCGTGGGCAACCCGAATCAGAACTGGCCGTACATCGATTGCGACGATGATGACGGCGAGCTCGGCACACGCTGGGCGGATTACGATCCGAGTCGCTGCCAGCGCTGGTCGTCCTGGACGTTCCGTGGGTTCTCCTGCACGACGAACTGGCAGTATCCCTCCTCGCGGCTCGTCGTTCTGCTCGATGCGGAAGATGAGCAGGTGATCACGCTGGATGCAACGGGTTCGCCCTGGCGTGCAGGTGATGAGCATCATGAATACGATGTCAAGTTCTGGCGGTGGGACAGCGCTCAGCGCAAGTGGATCAAAGATGGCACCAGGCGCGGCAGGGACCTGCAGAACTACTTGCCCTACACCTTCAGCCAGCCGGCGCGGTATGTGGCGATCTCCGGCAAAGGCGGCTTCCCGCTGGCCTCGATCTGCACCTTACGTCCGCGGCGCACTGTGCTGACCTTTGCCAGTGCGGAGGACCTGGCCTACTTCCGGGTTGGCGATCCGGTGCAGCAGGACGATGCGTCGCTGCAGCAGACGGCGCATGTGATCGGCTGGAGCGGCGACAGGCTCAAGGACTGCGATCGGATTGGCGCTCTGCCGAGCAGCAGCCCCTATCCGAGCACGGGCCGGCTGCCGAGGGAGCTGGAGGATCTGCGCGGCCTGGCCTCGAAGCGCTCGATTCGTGTCGACTTCCGCGGCGCGCAGATCGGCGGCACGCTGGACATCGGCCTGGTCTGCTACGGGGAGGAGCGTCGCTACAGCTATGCGGTGATGACGCAGTACAAGGCGATCGTCCGGGATCGCACCGGCAAGCAGGTGGCCAGCCAGATCATCGATCTGCGGCGCTTCCACGAGGACAGCGAGGATGCCGCCGCTGTGCAGTCAGCGCAGGTCCAGACGCCGGTGCGTGATGGCAGCCTGGAGCTCGTGCGGCTCTATGCCCGGCAGGTCTGCCCGGATGATCGCTGGGATCGCGATGACGAGGACGACGAGGTGACGCTCAAGCTGCTCTGGCTGGGCGGACGTTCCCTGCAGCCGACGGCGGTGGTCCAGGCGATCGATATGGCGGCTCGCACGATGACGATCGAGCAGGTCTGGGGGACGTTCGCGGTGGGCCGGCGGATCGTCGGCGATGCGCGGCGGATCGATGGCGTGCGGCGCTGGCTGCTGCTGGGCGAGGACGGCGAGGTGCTGGGGCTGCGGTCTGCGCCGAGCGACTTCCGCAAGCTGGCGTTCAGCAACGACAGCACGACGCTGCATTTCCCGGCGCTGCTCGATTCTGGCCATCCACCGGATGTTGATCTGCCGGCCGGTGCGCAGATCCAGGTGGAGGTGCGGGTCGAAAACCGCATCGGGGCGGACATCGCTGCTTCGAACTGGGTGCAGCCGGGCGGGCCGACGGCTGTCACCGAGGTGATGCTGCAGCAGTTCCGCTCGGCGCAGGCGGGCTATGCGGCCGGCGTGACGCAGCAACGACAGGCGGCTGTGGCGAAACTGCAGGGCCTGCAGCTCAGCGGCCTCGATCTCGAGGTGCTGCGCCTGATCCCGCACGACCACTGATTTTTACCCTGAACTTATCTGGAGCCTGAGCCGTGACCCTGCAGCCCACCGACATCTTCCTGTGCCAGCGCGGGACGACGCTCTATCAGGTGCCGGCCTCGGACCTGGGCCAGGTGCGGGGCGTCACGGGCTCCGGGGCTCTCCAGGTGGTGATGGCCAACGGCATTGCCCACCTCTCCATCTTGTCGGCATCCGCCAATCGGATCGGCACGGTGCAGCTGGCGGATGCCAATGCGCTCAATGCCGGTACGCCGGGGCTGGTGCCGGATGCGCAGGTGATGAAGGCGGCGCTGGCGGCCGTGATGATTCCTTCGGCCACACCTGTGCTCGAAGGCAAGGTGAGGCTTGCCACCGAGGCGGAGGTGATCGCGGGGCAGTCGTCGGCAGTGGTGACAGCCTCAGGCCTGCATGCGTTCATCTATGGATCGATGAGCGGCAACTGGTTGCCGGATGCGGTGATGGCGCCGACGGAGACACGGCGCAGTATCTGGGATGGACCGGATGATCGACTCACCGCCACGGGTGACATCGATTTCCGGCTCAATGGTGGTGGCTGGGGGCAGAACGATCGCGCCGTACGCGCTGGCGATGAGATCGAGGTGCGCTATGCGCCGGCCCGAGTCCAGGCCGCAGCCCACAACGGGGGCCTGACCGGCACGATGCAGAACATGAGCAACAGTGTGCACCGGACCTGGAATGCGGTCGTGGACCGCGAGCCGAATCCGCTGTCCGTGCCGGAGCTGCAGACCGCGGCGCCGGGGCAGTGGATCACCAGCGACTACACCGCGCCGCTGTCGGGCGTCAACGTGCCGGTGCTCGCCTGGGGGCTGCCGGCCGTGCCGGCGGAGGTGCAGATCGAGGAGGGTCCCTGGACGCCGCTGGCGATGGGCGTCGACGCTGGCCTGCCGATCAACCCGGGCCAGCGGCTACGGATGCGGCATCGCGCTGCTGAGGGCTCTGCCGCGGTGACGGTCAGCTCGGTGAATGTGGGCAGCGGTGCGCATTTCATCACCGTTGAGTTCCGCACGCGCAACACCAGTCAGGTGGCGCCGGTGATCAGCGGCGTGCTCGTCAGCGAAGCCAACGCGGCGGATCCGAATCGATTCACGGGCAGCACGTTCTACGCCGATGTGCCGATGCTTCAGCCTGGTGTGCCGAAGGAAGAGGTGCGCATCGCCGGCCGCGTTGAGGGCATGGTTAGCGGGCCGATCGTGACCACGGCGATCACGGCTGTTGGCGGTGGTGGATCCAGCGCGGGTACGCCCTCCACGCAGTACCGGATCACAGGGCGGATTGGCGATGGCAATGGGCTTGTCAGCTCGCAGCGACTGACGACATTGCAGGCTTCGCTGGGCACAGCCATCAATCCCGCGAACTTCCGCACGTCGGATATGAGTTCGTTCGCGAACTTCGGCTCTCTGACAAGTGGCGGCAATGATCCGGGGCGCGAAGATGACCGTTATTACTTCTTCCTGCTCAATGGCCGTGCCGCAAAGGTGACACTGGCGCGTAGCGGTGGAGACTCCAGTGACGAAAACGAGCTCTACTACTGGGATGGCACGACCTGGAAGCATGATCAGGACTTTGCCTTTTCCGGCAGTTTTGCGGTTGCCAGCAGGAATGCCGCAACAGCTTTTGCTGTTGTTGTGCGCGACAATGATTCGGCCGTAATGGGTGCTGGCGGCTTCCGCCTGCAGTCCCCGGTGGACGACAGCGCTTCGGGGCTGTTGGCGTTGACTTTCACGGATGCCACGGGACTGAATCTGCTGCGCGCCG